>NODE-146-length-25239-cov-7.15002_pt1 | contig 25239 bp, 21 predicted proteins | sample MGYA00139097_ERZ477577 | MGnify/ENA metagenome assembly ERZ477577
TCATCTTTACCTGCTTCGAATGTGTTTACAACGACTTATTATACGGGGCCTGACACGAATGAATGGCAATCTGCGCACAACCTTTATATAGACGAGGCTGGATATGCGTACATCTTTGGGGCTAATAGGGCTAATGGTGGGGTGATTATCCTCGATGTGCATACGGACCCAATGAACCCCGTCGAAGTTGGCGCCTTCGAGGATTGGTACGTGCACGATGGTTTTGTTCAAAATGATACAATGTATCTAGCTCATATAAGTGATGGCTTCTTGAGTGTTGTTGATGTTACCGATAGATCTAATCCAGTGTTACTTGGAACTGAAGGGACTCCTTCAACTTTTACGCATAATATTTGGGCAACTAATACTGGTGATTTTGCATTTACAACGGATGAAGTGTCAGGTGGCTATATTGGTGCGTACGATGTGTCCGATCCTTCCAATATAGTTGAGGTCGACAGAATTCAGAGCTCTCCTGGTGCTGGTGTAATTCCTCATAATGTTCATGTCTTAGGTGATTATCTTGTAACGAGTTACTATTCTGACGGTGTCACAATTCACGATGCAACATATCCATATAACATGATTGAGGTAGGGAATTATGATACATATTTTGATCAGACAACCGGTTATGATGGGTGTTGGGGAGCGTACCCTTATTTACCTTCGGGCTTAATTCTTGCTTCAGACAGATCTGAAGGTCTCTTTGTGTTAGGCCCAACCTACACACAGGCGGCATATTTAGAAGGGGTGGTTACTGATGCCACCAACTTGAATCCAATTGACCAGACGGATATTCAAATAAGTGGGAATGCACAGCCAGAAGAGACAGGTAATACAGGGTTCTACGCAACAGGAATGGCTTCTTCAGGGGTTTATGATGTTACATATGATAAAGTCGGTTATTATCCTCAGACAATAAGTACAACTATATCGAGTGGGGTGATTACGACTCAAGATGTGCAGTTGGTTCCAATTCCACCGTATGCATTCACTATTCGTGTTTTTGAGGTGGGAACGGGTAATCCAGTTGATGGAGTTGATGTACAATTGTACGTCCCTCAGCTAACGCATACTGGTGTTACGAATGGACTAGGCGAGGAGTCTATGACATTGTTCTATGAAGATACCTATACTATATCAGTTGGTAAATGGGGGTATATAACGCATTGTATGGATCAATTCATCGACAATTCTACAGGGGTGATAGATGTATTTATTGAGATGGGATACTACGATGATTTTACATTTGATAATTCCTGGAGTACTACGGGGGGCGCATCAACGGGGCAATGGGAAAGAGGAGATCCTTTTGGGACAAATAGTGGTTCGGCGCCTGATACTGATATATATAATGATTGTGGGTCTAAAGCTTATGTGACTGGTAATGCGAGTGATTTGGATCCAAATTTTGATGATGTTGATGAAGGTAATGTTTTGTTGACTTCACCAGTCATGGATTTGACGACTTATACCGATCCGTATGTTAATTATGTTCGGTGGTTCCATTGTTTTCATGGGCCGAATCCTCCTGATGATGAATTGCACATTGAAATCGGTAACGGAATTACTATTGTTGAGATTGATCTTGTTGGGTCCATGCACCCTGACTCTGTTGATTGGGTAGAGAAGAATATTCGTATAAGTGACTATATAGCTATTACGAGTACAATGCAAGTTTTTTTTCGGACATCAGATGTAGAGCCAGATGGCAATATTACAGAGGCTGCAATTGACAAGTTTTATATTGCTAATTCTGACATTCTGGAAGTAGATGAGTTGAAAGAAAGTTTAGTTGTTTATCCAAACCCTGCGCAAAGTCACTTTTTTATTGATGGATTGACAGGAGAAGAGGAATTTGTACTAGCAGGAATGGATGGAGCAATTGTCTCCTCAGGTCGTTTGTCAGCTAGTAACAATTCTATCGATATTCAAAAAATCAATCAAGGTGCTTATTTACTTAGCCTTAGAGGCCTCGTTTTTAAAGTGTTTAAAGCAAATTAATATAAACTCATTCTTGAACGCAGGTGTTTGATTATATTTGCTTGAACCAAAATTAGCTGGTATTGGATTTAAAATATGATATTTCTGTAGTTGTCCCTCTGTATAATGAGGATGAGTCGTTGCCAGAGCTTCACAGTTGGATTAAACGTGTCATGGACGAAAACAAGTTTTCATATGAAGTTGTTTTTGTTGATGATGGTAGCTCTGATGATTCATGGAGCATTGTAGAAAAATTACATTCGGAAGACGTTAATGTTAAGGGAATCAAGTTCCAGAGAAATTATGGTAAGTCTGCAGCATTGCAGAAAGGATTTGAAGCGGTTTTAGGACGGGTGGTAATTACGATGGATGCTGATTTACAGGATTCACCTGATGAAATTCCAGAATTGTATCGTATGATATCTGAAGATGGGTATGATGTTGTGTCTGGGTGGAAGAAAAAACGATATGATCCGATTACAAAGACAATTCCAACGAAATTGTATAATTGGGCAGCGAGAATGATCACAGGAATCAAATTACACGATTTCAATTGTGGCTTAAAAGCCTATAAAAATGCTGTTGTTAAAAGTATTGAGGTGTATGGAGATATGCATCGTTATATACCGCCTTTAGCTAAGTATGCAGGCTTTCCGAATATTGGCGAGAAGATAGTCTCGCATCAGGCAAGAAAATACGGTTCAACGAAATTTGGTCTAAATAGGTTCATTAATGGCCCATTAGATTTAATGACTGTTGCTTTCATGGGGAGATTCGGTAAGAAGCCGATGCACTTCTTTGGTGTCATAGGGATGATGCTGTTTTTTATTGGTTTCGCATTTTTCTTATATATGGGGATTGATAAAATCTTCTTCAATGAGGCAGCGGAGCGTATTTCGGATAGGACAGAGTTTTATGTTGCATTGACAGCAATGATAATGGGGACGCAATTCTTTCTTGCTGGATTTGTAGCTGAGATGATTGGACGGAGTTCTTCTTCTCGAAACATCTATTTAGTGGAAAAGAAAATCGATGTCAATTAATCATTGGAATATTGACCCTACATGGTCACTTTTTCTCGATCGAGATGGAGTTATTAATGAGCGAATCTTTGGAGGTTATATAACTGACCCGTCATCTTTTGTTTTTTTGGATGGAACGAAAGAGGCGATAAAATCCTTGTCTCGATTATTTCATCGCGTTATTGTTGTTACGAATCAGCAAGGAATTGGAAAAGGCATTATGACAGAACGTAACCTCTTGGAAATTCATACTTATATGCATGACCAGATTCATATTTCTGGAGGTAAAATTGACAAGTCCTATTTTGCTCCTAATCTGAAAGGTGCAGAAGATGATATACGCAAGCCGCATTCTGGTATGGCAGTACTAGCAAAGATGGAATTTCCAGAAATTGACTTTAAACGCTGTGTGATGGTGGGTGATACGGATACTGATATTGAATTTGGCAAGAATCTTGGTATGAAAACAGTTAGAATTAAAACGAAGGAACCAATTGGTCTAGAAGCAGACTTGACTGTCGGTAGCTTGTTTGAATTCGCAAAAATGATAACGCATGAAATTTAGCTTAATCACATTAATCACATTAATCTCCTTACTCTCTTTGGGGCAAGTGAATCAATTGGATTCTAAAGGGCGGAAGCAAGGTGTTTGGCAAAAAAAATACGAAGGGATACACGTTTATAAGTACAAAGGACAGTTTAAAGATGATAAGCCTGTCGGCACCTTTACTTACTATTACGAATCTTCCAAAGTGAAAGCTGTTATTAAACATGAAGCAAATAGTAATCGATCTGTAGCTTATTATTATCATGAAAATGGCGCTTTGATGAGTCATGGAATATTTCGAAATCAAGTAAAGGATAGTATTTGGTTAAATTTTGGACCTTCTCAACGTATTAGTAACACTGAAACTTATGTTGGTGGGGTGCTACATGGTAAAAAGGTTGTGTATTATGTTCCAGAGGTCGTCAGTGATAAATCGCAAATTCCTTCTGCAGTTTATATTTATGTAAATGGGATTCTCGATGGTCCTTTTACTGAATATCATCAGAATACCAAGACGAAGGTCAAAGGACAGTATAAAGACAATAAACGAGATGGTATTTGGACACATTTTCATCCAAACGGCAGGAAAATGCACCTTTATAGGTATAAGAGTGGTGTAAAGCACGGTTGGTGTATGTCTTATGATGATACGGGTAAGGAGGAGTTTAAGCAGTATTTTTATTACGGTCGACGTCTCACTGGTGATGTCCTAAAAAAGAAGATGAGTCAAATGAAAGAACTGGGTATTAACCCCAATGAATAACAACCATTTTATTGTTAACTTCGTCTATAGTTATTGATGAGGACTACTAACCATTATAGAATTTTCAGTCTACTTTTAGCAGTTGTTTTTATTACTGCTTGTAAGCAAGATGTACCGCCACAATTCCATTACGAATACTTTGGTTTGGCACAAGGACGATTTGTGGTCTATAATGTTGTTGAAATTAATCATGATGCCGCTTTAGGTCAGCATGACACCCTGCGTTATCAGATGAAAACATATTGGGGAGATGAGTACATTGACAATGAAGGGAGAGAAGGTCATGAGTATTTAATCTACAAAAGAGATTCGGTTCAGCAACCTTGGATGTTAACGGATGTTTGGTATGGTCTTTATGATGGGATTCGTGGTGAATTAGTAGAAGAGAACGAACGTAAAGTGAAGCTTGTTTTTGCTCCAACTCTATCAAAAATATGGGATGCAAATGCTTATAATTTGAATGAGGAATTGGAATGCTTTTATCGCGATATTCATCAAGATACAATGATAAAAAATAATAATTTTGATTCAACTCTTGTCGTTGAGCAGGAAACTTATGCGAACTTAATTGATTCGGTAAGAATGTATGAGACTTATGCAAAGCATATTGGTTTAGTCTATAAGCATTATCAGGATAATCATTACCAATTTGGTAGTGCAGAAGTTGTAAATGGTAGAGAGTTTTATCAAACATTTGTGACGGCTGGTTGGGAGTAAATCCTCTTGTTCATCTTTGCTATTCTGAAATAATACTAATTTCGTCAAACGATGAAAATTGCATTACTTTCCGCATTTTACCCGTATAGAGGCGGGATAGCACAGTTTAGTGCTATGTTATATCGTGCGTTGGAGGCAGATCATCAAGTTAAAGCATATACTTTTAGTCGACAATATCCCAGTTTTTTATTCCCTGGATCTTCACAGTTTGTAACTGAAGATGATAACGCAGATGTGATTGAAGCTGCTCGTGTGTTGGATACTGTAAATCCAATTACATACGGGAAGACAGCTAAATTGATCAATCAAGATGCGCCAGATATTTTTATTAGTCAGTATTGGATGACATTTTTTGGACCCGCTATTGGTGGTGTTCAGAAGCGACTGAAGAACACTAAACGGTTAAGTGTTTTACACAACATTATTCCGCATGAAAAGCGATTCTTTGATAGTTTTGCGAATAAGCGCTTTCTAAAACATAGTGATGGTTTTGTTGTGTTGAGTGATACCGTTTTGAAAGATTTATTAAGCCTCAAGCCTGAAGCGAAATACATCCGAATTGACCATCCTGTTTATAATCAATTTGGTGAAAAGGAACCAGTGGATCAGGCACGCAAAACTTTGCAACTACCTCCTGACAAAAAGTATTTATTGTTTTTCGGTTTTATTCGCGATTATAAAGGATTGGATTTGCTATTGAAGGCAATGATCGATTTGCCTGAGGATTTTCACCTGATTGTTGCAGGAGAAGTTTATGGCACTTTTGACAAGTATCAAAAGATAATAGATGATGAAAAGTTAACGGAGCGGATTCATTTGTTCAATAAGTACATCTCGGACAATGAGGTAGCTCAGTTTTTTTCCGCTTCTGATGTCTGCGTTTTACCGTACAAAGGAGCGACGCAAAGCGGGATTACCGCAATCGCGAATCATTTTGACGTGCCAATCATAGCTACTGATGTAGGGGGGCTAAAAGAGACCATACGACATGGGGAGACTGGACTAATTGTTGAAACACCTGATGCAAAATTGATCGGTGAGTCAATTTGTGAATATTTTGACAAGGATTTAAAATACAATTTCTCAAAAAAAATACAGTCAGAAAAGGATGAAAATTCATGGGAGAATTTCGCAAAAAAAATTCTAGAATTCTCTAGGACTCTTTGATCTGAACTGTCGATTTTTAGACGTTTTTTCCAATATTTCATATTTCATTGTTTCATGCGGAAGATAAGCTAATGAAATACCCAGCTTTATAATTGACTTTAAGAAAGGGAAATTCTATATTTGCAGGCTTAAATATTTACTAAACACATTTTACGAAGATGCGTAATAAAGGATTTTTTTGGTTTTTGACGATTTTGCTGACAGCTATATGTATCTACCAGCTCTCGTTCACTTGGGTTTCTAATGGTGTCGAGAGAAGGGCAGAGAAGGCTTCTGATTTAAAAGTAGAAGAAGTATTCGCCGCGGCAGAAAAGTCTGGTGACACAATTGTGTTCTTGCCAAATGGAACAACTGTGAATATCTTCGAAGCGGAATCTAGAGAATTGGCCAAAGCAGCATACGTAAATGATACTTTGAAGCAATTGGCTGAGACTTCGGTTTATCCAGTTTTTGGTTCTACATTCAAGGAGGTTAAGAAGCGTAGCCTTGCCTTTGGATTGGACCTTGTAGGTGGGATGAGTGTAACGCTTGAAGTTTCTGTACCCGAATTATTAAAGAATTATGCTCGTAACAAACGTGATGTTGTCTTCAAGAAAACATTTGATGCGGCATCAAAACAATATGGATTAGAAGGAGGAAATTTTATTGAGATATTTAGAGCTCAGCATGAGAAGTTTAATCCAGAAATGCCCTTGGTTCGAATGTTCGCAATATCGGAAATCGATGAATTGGGAATGAAGTCAACCAATGATGAGGTAGTGAAGTTTCTTGCTGATAAGGAAGCTAGCTCAATGGATGGGGTTGAAGAAATTATGAATCGTCGAATTAACCAATTCGGTGTTGCGCAGCCAAACATTCAGAAAGATCCTACAAATAACAGATTGTATATTGAACTTCCTGGTGTTCAGGATGAGGCGACTGTCGCTGATAAACTTCAATCTACTGCAAATCTTCAATTCTTTGAAGTGTATGCTTACCAAGAAATTGGAGCTGCTTGGCAACAGGCTGTTATAGTATCTAAGGAAGACGAGAAGAAGAAAGAAGTTGAAGAGGTAGTAGTAGATGCGGATGTAGATGCTGAAGGAGGAGATGATGTTGCAGATGGTGTAGAAACTCCAGATGTAGATGTTGCAGATGATGCAGAGACTCCAGATGAGGACGTTGCAGATGAAGATGCGGAGGAAGAACCTACTTCTTTGAATGATTTAGCATCCTTGGATGGTGATGCAGTAGCTTCTACTGGATTAGATGCATACGTGCTTCCTTACGGGCCATTTACAATTGGTTATGCTGCTCCTGAGAATAAGACAACTATTGACAAGCTACTTAAGAGAGCAGATGTTCAAGCAGTATTTCCAGAGGATGTAGCATTCATGTGGTCGGCAAACTTGGAGACAATTAGCCTTGAAACAAAAGAATTAGGATACATTCTTTATGCGGTTAGAATTCCAGCTGATGGAAATGCTCGTGTAGGGGGTAAGGATATTAAAACTGCATCAACAGGATATAATCCAGAAGAAGGAAAAATTACGGTTGACCTTGCAATGACTGCAGATGGAGCGGATAAGTGGGGAAGAATGACTGAAGATAATCACCAGCGTGTTGTGGCGATTACAATGGATAGCGTTGTGTACAGTGCTCCAATGGTAAACGAACCAATTACGTCTGGAAATACACAGATCTCTGGAAGCTTTACGATTAATGATGCAAAAGATCTTGCTGGATTGTTGAACGGAGGTGCTCTACCAGCTCCATGTGTAATCAAGGAACAAACGAAAGTTGGACCAACAATTGGTGCTGAAAATTCGCGAGCAGGTTTAATGTCATTCGGTTTTGCACTGTTACTTGTATTTATTTACATGGTATTCTACTATGGTAAGGCAGGTATTGTTGCTGATATTGCATTATTCGCTAACATCTTGTTCATTTTTGGTTCGCTAGCTTCTTTTGGAGCTGTTCTGACTTTGGCGGGTATTGCAGGTATCGTTTTGACAATTGGTATGGCGGTGGATGCCAACGTACTTATTTTTGAGCGAATTCGTGAAGAACAAGCGGCGGGGAAAGGTGTTAAAGAAGCAATTGATACAGGATTTAAAAAAGCACTTTCTTCGATTATTGATGCCAACGTTACTACAATGTTGACAGCAATTGTATTGAAGTCTTTCGGTTCAGGACCAATTGAGTCATTTGCTACAACATTGATCATTGGTATTTTCACTTCTGTTTTTGCGGCTCTTGTTATTACAAGACTTTGCATTAACTGGTGGCTGAAGAAAGGGAAGTCAATTACTTTCGAAACAAAAACTACAAAGGGAGCATTCAAAAATTTGAATTTTAATTTTGTTGGTAAGCGTAAAATGTTCTACACAATTTCAGGGATTTTAATCATTGGAGGAATTGCAGCTATTGCCCTTAAAGGATTGAAACCAAGTGTTGAATTTTCTGGAGGTAGAACGTTTGGGGTTAAGTTTGAGAAAAAAGCTGGTGAGAATCTTGACTTTGTTCGAGGTCATTTAGTTGAAGCTTTTGGACCTGAAGCGTCTCTTGAGTTGAAGACAAAAACAAATAACTTCTACTTGGATATCACGACCAACTATATGATGGAAGTGGATACTGCGACACTTGCAGTGAAACAAAAATTGGAAGAAGGTTTAGCTAATTGTGCTGAGAAAACAGGAAGCTTTAAGATTGAGGAATCAAGAAGTGTATCAGCGGCAATTTCGGAAGAGTTGATTTCATCTTCTACGATTGCAATTGTGCTCTCCTTAATAATCATTTTTGCCTACATCTTGCTTCGATTTGGAAGATGGCAATACTCTACAGGAGCGATCATTGCCATGCTTCATGATGTTACATTGGTTCTTGCAGCCTTCGCGTTGCTCCATGGTATTTTGCCTTTCAATATGGATGTAGATCAGGCATTTATTGCAGCAATTTTAACTGTTATTGGTTATTCTATTAATGATACAGTTGTCGTGTTTGACAGAATTCGTGAAAATTTGAATTTACATAAGAGTGATAATGAAGAGGAACAAATTAACAAATCATTAAATTCTACTTTGTCAAGAACGATTAATACTTCGATGACGACATTTATCGTGCTTTTGATCATCTTCTTGTTCGGTGGAGCTGCTATTAAAGGTTTCATCTTTGCCTTGATGATAGGTGTTATTGTAGGTACCTATTCATCATTGTGTATCGCAACACCAATACTAATTGACTTCTCGAAAGGGAAAATGAAAGAAGATCAAAAGAAAATGGCAGAGCGTGCTGCAAAGAATGCGGCTGCAGCTGCAGAACGAGCAGAGCTTTAATCATTTTAATCTAAATATTAAAAGGCCATTCATCAATTGATGAATGGCCTTTTTTTGTGCTTGTTGAAGTGGAACTATCGACAGAATGTTCTTGATAGGCTCATTGTGAAGTGAAGTTATAATCGTGTTGGGTAAATTCGTGGTTTTAATGGTTTCTCACGAATAATAAACCGAAGCTTCTGCAAATAATTTAACGCTTGGACTGTAGAAAACGAAGCTTGTAGATACTAATTTAGTAGACAGAATTATAGGCAAAATAGCTGCAAAAAATAAAGGTGAAATAGACATGTATATTATAGAGCCAAAAGAATAACTATCAAAATTCTACGATTTTGTGACTTTGATTCTTGCGGAGAAACAACTTCAAGATTGTTCTGGCATCTCTGTCTTCCATCATCAGATCAATAAATGTGCTCCATCTCTTTGGTTCTAAGCGATTGAAATGAAATGGTGCGTAGCCAACTCCTTTAAGGGAACCATTTTCGATGAGTATGACGCTCTTTTCTTTTTTATCACGCCCCTTGTCAACGATGAAAAATGAAGCATTATTGAGGTTAAGGTCATCAATGATCACCTGGCAACGCTTATTATATTCTTCTGGAGATTCTTCTTGAATACAAGCACCTCGACATTGTTTTATCGTGTATTGAAAACAAGAAGTATTGGTTTTATACAAATCACACAGTTTTTGACAAAGTTCGTGCTCTTCAACTAGGCGTTCCATAAATGCAATGCCTTCACGTTTTGTATTGAAACTGGTTAAAGGAGATTCTTGTCTTTTTGAAGTTGGACCTATAAAAAATCGAATGTAGCCATTTTCGTCTTGGTAATCAAAAAGGCCATAAGGGAAACTGTTTCGACGTAAAGAGCGATTGTATATCGGTTGTTTTTCTTTGATCAATGTTGATTCACGGAGCAAAGCAATTAATTCCGAACCGGTCAGTTCATATTCAATTCGAGAGACCTCTTTTTGCATTTGAAGTCCTTTCTTCGTTTTACTATTTCTTAAATGTTGATCTACTCGTTTTTTGATATGGATGCTTTTTCCAATATAGATCAGTTGATTGAATTCATTGTAAAATTTATAGACTCCCGTTTTGTTTGGGATTTCATCCAATGCCCCAATGTCAAGGTTCGGGTGTAGCCGCTTAGGGTTCACTTCTTCATGAATGAACGTACTTAAATTGTTCGGATCTTTATCATACAGAAGTGTAAACAATTTAGCTGTGGCTAAAGCATCTCCACCAGCCCTATGACGCCCCTGTAATTCAATTCCTAAACTTCGGGTCAATTTTCCAAGGCTATATGATTCATGTCCTGGAATAACATGCCGTGAAGAACGAACAGTGCAGAGATGAGGTCGCCTGTAGTCAAAGCCCAACGTTTTAAACTCGTGGCGAATAATACCGTAATCGAATCCAACATTGTGCGCAACAAAGACGCAATCTTCAGTAAATTCAACTATTTGCTTTGCAATCTCATAGAATTTTGGTGCATTTTGTACCATTTGATCACTAATACCAGTAAGATTAACGATGAATGGAGGAATGGCCATTTCAGGGTTGACCAAGGTCGAATAGTCGTCAATAATCTCAGTGCCGTTATGCTTGTATATAGCGATTTCGGTGATCTTGGAGCTTTTTGGACTTCCTCCTGTTGTTTCTATATCGATGATCGCGTAATGCACTTGTGTAAAGGTAACGCATAATTGAGTTATTCTTCAGACAATTCTAACTCCATTTTCTTTTTAATGTTGTTAATCATTGTTTTTACTTGAAAGAAATAGCTGTTTCGTTCCTTCTCATTAACTGCACTTATCATACTTGAATTTGCCATTTGCTTATTCATAACATTCAGACTGTCTTCATAATAGACTTTGTCTTTTGTATGCAAATAATTCAATAGGTTATGAGTTATGTAAAGTCCCTTGAAATCATCTGTTTTATAAAGTGTGGCACCATTGCCATTCATAGTCTCATTATGGTACATTTCAAATTCATTACCATTGGCTGGCGGTTCATTTCCAAAGGTGAATTTTTTTCCCACTTCTGCTTGTGCTTGTAAATGATCAACAAATCGTTCGAGTAACTCAAGAATGTAAAGGGCGTAATTTGGGTCGGTGAAATGTTGTGCATGAAAGTAATAATATACTTCACGGACAAAGCCACGTAGAAAAGTAGCATCATAAATCTCTTTGGAAGGTATTGTGTTATATATTCTTAATACTTCTTGCCCAATAGCGAATGTTTCTTCATTGAATTTTTCATACCCAAAAGGTTTTCCTTTAAATTCTTCCAACTGTAAATGTGTTTTTGCCCAGAAGTAAAGTTTGAAGCGAACTAAATGAGGAAAGTTTAACAATTGAAGTAACGGAATGTTACTGACAGTGATGATCAAATTAGGGTTTTTTTGTGCTTTGATCAATTTCAGACCACTGAGTATGTTTTCGAGATAACTGGCCATGCTAAATTCATATTCCTCCAATGGTGCAAAGTCGAAAAGAACGGTGTTTTTATTTAATTCAAACAAGTTGTCAAGTGAAATTTCAAAATGTTTACATAACTTTTCTAATTCAAAAATGGTTAGTTGTGTTTCACCTCTATATCTTCGGTAAACGGCATCTGGGCTGATGCTCAAAACATCGCCTACAACATTCCCCAGAGAATCCTTGCCTTCCGTTTTTCGTTTGATTATATCAAAAATAGCAGTTTGGTGATCAGTGCGCATAGTTTGGTTAGATTTTGTGTTGAAGATACTCTTTTTGCGTTAACTCAGATTTATTAATTGAATCAAAACATGTCTGAAATCCTGAATTAGAAACGTTTATTGCATTTCACTTGAAGAAGTTCAATTAATTTAATTGAGTAATAGGAGAAGTGGTCTTCAATCCCAAGAACGTCAATCTGTTTACCGTTTACTTTTAAGTTATGCTGAATCCATTGAAGGTGCTTTTTTTCCATGACTAAAATGAGATCCGCCCAATCAATTTGTTCTTGTTCCAAAGCATTGGTTCCTTTTTGGTTGCAAATTGTGTGGTTGGTTCCAGCTGATCGAAATAAATGATTGTTGAATTGTTCCGAATAGAAATCTTCCGCTGTTTTAGAACGATCGATATTGGCTGAACAAACAAAGAGTATGTGCATGACTTAAACGATTAAATGCCTTATTGTTCTTTTTTCTTGTATTTCTTAGGGTAGATAAAGTAGTTGAGTTTTCCCTTTTTGAGTTTAAGGTCTGCCCAATTCTCGATCGCAAAAGAGACAGAAACAATGCCTGTAGTAGGGACATTCTCAATTTTTTCATTTTTTTGAAGAGAATTAGCCATTTCTGTCATTGAGGGGTTGTGTCCAACGATCCCTACAGTGTTAATGCCATTGTCGAGTTCTCTGATAATATTAATTAAATTCTCTGATGAACTTAAGTAAACAGAAGAGTCCCAGATAATGTTGTCAACAGGATAGCCAATCTCTTTGCATATGAGATGAATTGTTTCAGTGGTTCTTTGAGATGGACTGGCGATAATCAAATCAAAATTAATACCTTTTTCTTTGAGTTTTTCACCCATAAATGGAGCATCATTGTAGCCCCTTGGTCCTAATGGTCGCTCAATATCTAGCCACTCCGGGTTTTCATGGCTAGATTTAGCGTGTCGAATAAGAACGACCGTTCGTAATGTGTTTTCTTCTAACAAAGTGTGAGTTGTTTTAGGAGATTCTATTTCTGAATTAAAAAGCAAGGCCGGAAATAGCAGTAAAAACGTGAATAAGTTCATCAATATCGATTTGTTTTAAAGATAGGAAATTTGATAGAAGTCCGCACATCCTATATATTCGAAGGTTGAACAAAAAAAAGGCTGGTGTTTCTTAGAAACACCAGCCTTTAATATTCGTCTAGTACACTTTTTTACTTAACTGTAATTCTACGTGCTGTCTGCTGTCCATCAATATTGAAGTTTAAGATGTATACTCCAGTGGAATAGTTTGACGTATTCAATGTCATCTTTTCTGTTCCAATGATAAGCTTCTTACTTGTGATTTTTGCCCCAGTGATGTCTGTCACAATTAATTCTCCTTCTGCAACAAGTGTCGTAGAAAAGTCGATGGTAACTTCCTCTGTTGCTGGAACAGGGTAAATGCTCATATTCGCCAAAAGAGATTCGTTAATCCCTGCGTCAGCTCCAAAGTACATTCCTAAAATTGGCCGAATGAATCGAGCTGTTGGGATCCCAGAAGCGCTCCATCCACCGCCTGGAGTGTAAAAAAAGTTCGTGCCAGCAGTGAATACATTATTGGATTGAGATAAATTAATACCCGTCACACTTTCAAAACACCCAAACGAATACGTGCCTGGTGTCAGAATGATTGACTCTGGGAACCTTAGGTAATACTCGGTTTGATTAGAATCAATAATATTAATTTCTCCAAAAGCAATTGCAGTTGAAGGAGAGCTTCCATCAAAGTCATATAGAACGGCAAAAGTTGTATCACCGTGTGTAGGGGTGGTAAGCTGAACCCAAATACCAGTTAAGGTGTCCGTTGCCATAATCTCGAAATTCGCTGTTACATAAGCAGTATCAGTATTTGAAACTACATATGGTGTGCCAGTTGGAATTGAATTGTCTCGTGCAAATGTTGAGTCGGTTACTTCAAAGGTAAATGTCAAAGTGTCATTTAATGGGTTTGAATCAGATATGGCTGCATTTGGACGAACGGTTGCAAATGCGTCATAAATACCTAAGCCATTTGTCGGTGTGTAAGTTGAACTAAGAGTGCCAGTTCCTGCGGAAGCGACATTTGTATTGAGCAATGTCTCAGAAAAAACTATGCTACCATTATGGAAGTAATCAACGTCAACGTATATTGTATCAACTGTGCTAGTACCGTTGTTCTGGTAGCCAATATCAAAAGTCTCTGTAAAAATCTGTGTTAGAGGGATTTTTGTATAACCTTTTACCGGTTGATTAGTAGTTACTTGCACATCTTCTAGAGTGGCTGAAAGGTCTAATTCATACGCAACGATAACGTTTACTGGAGTTCCTTGCAGTAATCCAATAAGAGAAATTTCACCTGGAACCAAATCTGCAGAGAGAAATGCGCCCCCAGATAATCCTGATGTCAGGCTATAAGGAGTGGTCATATCTAAAAATGCATCTCTAGTATGGACGGTAGGCGTGCCTGAAGGAAGTTGTAAGGCTGTGAAAGTACATGAGTTTGCGCCACCTTGATGAAACACCCATAAATAAGGACCTCCAGGAGATACATTATCCACCGTAGCTCCATACATACCACCAAGCGTGTGGGTAGCAACGGGAATTGTACTAAGAACAGCTCCACTCATATCAATAGAAACGATATCGGTGTTGAAGTTACCTGTCCAGAAGCCTCCAGATCCAGCGTTCAAGGTAGCATCATAAGTGAGAAAACGGGAGGTAACTGCTGCACTACTTGTTATTGTTGATGTTAGTGTGGTCGTTGTTGGGTTGACTACATAAATAGAATTGGTGGCATTCGATATATAAAGATTTGTTCCGTCCGATGTAATAGCCCGTGCTCCTGAAACTCCAGGGATCACAAGCTTTTGAATGAATGCACCTGCTGAAGAATATTGAATTAAAGTATCACTGGCCCACATGGTGGTCCAAAACATGTTGTTGTGAAAAGCAACTCCTGCTTGGCCTAAAGTCCCGTTGGCTGCAGTACTTACATCTGCACTAAAATTAATATCCCAATTTGCTTTTGGTCCAAAAATGGGCTTATGATTAATAATTGGAGCAGACTCCGCAGCTTGGTTGGTTGTTTCAATTTGAAGAATTTCTGTCTGTTGAGAGAAAGAAATCGTAGTCATTAGGCATGATACTGCCAGGATAAGTTGTTTCATATTTATGATAAAGTTAGTTTTATACAAAGCTATGAAAATCAACGACCTAAATCAATTTTGAAAGATGACATTTGATCATTTTGAAAATGACAATTATCATAGGTTAGTCTGTTTATTAAATATTTGGAGCTTAGAAGGATTTACTTTTTCAGAGAAGATTTATTGAAAATGTGAGCGGGAATTATTGCATTGAATTTAATCGTTCGAATGATGAAATCCGTTCCTTCGCCGGATTGAAGCATATCTTTATAATTGATCTTCTTTGGGAACCATCTGCCGTCGATTTTTACCACCTCACTGAAGGTTGTTTTCTTAAGCAATTGACCACTTTTGGCGTACAGTTCTTCTTTATGGGGAACATATCTTTCTTTATCAATCCATATCTTTCTCTTGTAATAATTGACATCACTCACTTTTGCTGTTAATTGCAAAAGCCATGTTTTTCTTCCATTAATTGTTTCGGTTTTCAACACTTTTGCTGTATACATGTCAAGAAGCTTTCTATCTTCCATCATGTCTTCGTAGGAAAGGTCTGATCCCATCATAGACTGCTTCAGCATATGTCCTGAAAGTTGAATTGATCGATCCGTCGAAGGGGAATAAATCCAAAGCATATCATCGAGTTTAAGCATTTTAGTGCCTTTTTCTCTTTCTGGATAAAGGTACTCCGTGAACGATTTTTTGTCTCCTTCAGAGTAACTCTTGGATTTGATGGTTCTCTTATTCCGTTTGCCATGAATCACCATTTCAGACTCAACGATTCTAGATGAAGAGGCCATGTTGGCGTCTACTTTTTTGATGATACTTTCTGCTGTAGGTGATTGACCTACTGCATACCCATTGCACAATGCGGTTAATAGAATGACTGTTATAATGTACCTCATATTTCTTAATTATACTTCTAGTTCTTTAAATAATGATGCTGTCGATCGTTTGTAAATTCCAATCCCGGAAAGCATGCTTCCAACAACAGTTGCTAGTACTCCTGGAATAAACCCAATGAAAAATAATTCAGGAGTTATCTTCGCTCGAATGACTGAAGGCATCAGCATAGTTGAGTTTTCGAGTGCATCAGAAATGTCGATACCATAAACTTGCAATAAATAAGTCGCTAGCAGTCCAATTGAGGTACCAATGATCGAACCAATTACTCCGATAAGTACGGATTCCATCAATAGAGAGCGATAAATATGGCCCTTTCCTTCGCCAAGTGCTAATCGAATCCCAAACTCTTTATATCGGCGTAATCCACCCAATAGGCCAGTGTTCCAAAGTACGACGGACATCGCCATAACGAACAGGAAAACGAATATGCTTGACATTGCTTGAGAGTAATCAAGCATCTGAGCAAGTCCATTCTGGTCTCTTAATGTGAGCATGACTGGTGCAAATTCATCGGAGTTTGATTTATAAGAAGCGTTGAATTGGTCTGTAACATATTGAGCTTTTTCCTGAACGTATGCATTGTCATTGAAGAATCCAAGGATTTCTCCCGCACCATCTTGCATATCTAGCATCATTTGTGCGTCACTTATATCGATGATAACAGAGCCTCGATCCATTGCGGCAGTTCCAAATCGGATTGTGCCCGAAACGGTGAAATTCTGAAAAGTCATGCTGTTGTTCATTGTGGTTCCGAAGAAGGTGACCTGATCTCCTACTTTAACGCCAAGCTTCTCAGAAAAGGCATGGGCTAAAATTACACCTCCTGGTTTTGTAGGAATGGATCCTGTTACCAAAGAACTTTCTATATTCATTCGTTCAGCTTCACCACTTTCTCTATTCAATAAGTTGATCCCTAATCCGCTCGCTGGGCCTTGCCCTTTGGATAACCCCTCAGTATCTGGTGCATCAATAAGTCCTCCAAATCGAATTCGCTCTGTCCATATCATGTCGGGAAAAACTTGTTGGAGAGAATCCATGAGATGATTGACGCCTAGAAGCGCTAGATCATTTGGTAGCAAGTCTTTGTTTTCCCGATATGATTTTGACATGATTTTCACGTGTCCAGTATCGAATTTTGCATTTTGATCGATTATATCATCGAATGCACCTCTGATATATCCGCTGAGTAGGACAGTTAGCGAAACACCAATGGAAACCACGATAATGGGTAGAAAGCTTCGACTTCTGTCGCGAATGATACCTTTAAATAGATGTCTAATCATTGCATTTTTCCTTTAAGTGCATCCACAGGATTTAGTTTAGCAATTCTCCTTGCGGGTAGGAAGCTAACAATGGTTGCTGAAATAATTATTAATGCGATTGTCCCGAAAATTAATTGTAAGCCAAAGACAGGGAATATTCTATCTGAAATGGCTATCCCTATATCTTGAGTAGCATCTAGCGGATATGCTATTCCTGTTTCAGCAAGGTACCACATGAGTGGTATTCCAATGATTGATCCCAAAACCATTGCGAAAAGGCTATACATACTCCCTTCAACGGTGAATAAGGTTACCACTTGAAGGCGGGTCATACCAAGTGCTATATATGTGCCAATTTCTTTTTGCCTTCTGAATACCGAAAGAACCTGTGTATCGAAAATGGCTAATAAGGCAATGATCAATAGAAGAATGTACATAATACTGGATCCTACTTTTTTTGTTTCTATCAGTTCAGTTATTGTACTTAGTAGTTCATCTTGATTTTCGTAAATCCATCCTTGTGCTTTTGTATTCACATATTTTTCCGATGCAATATAGTACGTCGCATGATTTTCCAGACCAGTTATTTCCCACATTTTTTTAATTGGAATCCATATTTGTCCTCGATCTACGGTGGGTACATTTGTCTTGAAAACATGAACAATAGTAGCACTCGCGGCATCAAAGGTTCCATGAGAATCTCGCCAACGTATTAGTATTTCGTCACCAGTTTTCAGCTTGGAAGATTCCGCCATTTGTGCCCCAATCATAATAGGAAATTCAGCGTTAGAAGCTTTTAATTTTTCTGTTGGAAGGGTCAATGTTTTTTGGTCAACATCTATTCCCTTCATAATGACGGGGAACAATCTTCCTTGTGGGTAGATTGATGCCTGCTGTAATAGGACTGGGGTTAATTCTGTATGTTGTTTACTTTGTAGAACCCCATTACCATCCTTCAGCGTGAAAGGGTCAAAAGGATCAAATTTTGCATTAGTAAGGTGGCCAAATCCATATTCCCATTCTGTAGTGTCCCTTTTAGCTTGTTCATTCCAGCCATCCATCAGTCCATTAAAGAAAATTATCATCAAGAAAGTAAAAGTCAAAACGCTGGCATTCAGCCAAGTTCTTAGCCCTGCTCCCATGAGGTTTCTATATGCTAATTGAAAAGCGAGCTTCATGATTTTTGTGTTTTGTGTTGAATAATTTCGTCCTTTTCAATGTAGCCATCTCGCAGATGGATAATGCGATCAAGGTATCCCATAACCTTTTCATCATGAGTAGAGAAGAGGAAAGTTGTATTCAGCTCCCTATTCAAATCCTTCATAGTCTGGAGGATGATATGAGCATTTTCAGCATCTAGATTGGCGGTAGGTTCATCTGCTAATAAGATCTCTGGTTTTTTTACCATTGCTCTAGCGATGGCAACGCGCTGGCCTTCACCCCCTGAAAGTTTGTCAGGCTTTTTTTGTGCCATATCCGCTAGTCCTACCCATTCTAATGATTCCATAACTGCTTTTTTTCGTTCGGTAGCTGGTATATTCTGAAGAATAAGTGCGAATTCAATGTTCTCAAATACTGTGTAAACAGGTAGGAGATTGTACACTTGAAAAATGAATCCTATATGCATATTTCTCAGCATGGCTGATTGCTTATGTGAAAGTTCTGCAATGTTTTTCCCCAGGACTGAAGCATGTCCTTCGGTAGGTGAATCAAGTGATCCAATTATATTAAGCAAGGTTGTTTTTCCTGACCCACTTGGTCCAACAAGGCCTGCAAATTCACCTCTTTCGAATTCTAAATTAATATCCTTTAAAGCCGTGAATTCGCCGTCTCCAACAGGAAATCGCTTAACTACATTTTCTAAGGTGATTATTTTTTCTTCCATATTTAATAATTAGTGGTTGTAAACGAGCATTAGTCTAACTCCTGGACCCGAAAAGGTATTAACAAGGTCGTTCTGAACAAAACCAGAAAGTGGTGGGTTATAGTACACCATTAAGTAGGTTGTTAAGTGTTCAAATTGGTGTTGAAAGTTGATTAAAAAAGTAGGATCACCAGATCGCCAGTTGTAAAATACGACTGCGCTGAGGTTGTCGAATAGACCAATAGGGTAGGAGAGTGTCGCTGCAGAGAAGTGCGTTACTTCTTCGAACCTGAGGGGACTTTCATCAAGAGTTAGAATTAAATGTTCCATTGCCACTCCTAATCCATTTCCAATACCGAAGGTATAGTCGACCCCAATATTTGCCAAAGTCTGATCATTGAATTGACCAAGAAGGTTTCCTGATTTATGAATCCATGTTGCCTCCACCCAAATACCGACAATCGCATTCCATTTTGCATCTATTCCAATTCTGTTTTCAGGAATATGGCTATGAGTTGGTAGGATCAGTGTGTTTTCAGTTGTGGTATTACGGTAGTGGTAAGAGAGTGCTACTTCGCCTTTAGGAACTGGGAATTGAAAGCGCCCGCCAATTTCAGGTTCCCATTTACTTGTCTCAAAACTATCAAACCCTCTTTTTTTATTGTTTCCATAAAGTGCCCAAAGCCAAATGTTCGCATTATTCTTAAAATGATATTTACCTAAGGCGCCATAAACACCGTTTGTTAATTGCAATGGGTCTCTCGGGTCTATTTGATTGAACCATTGTATTGGACGTAGGAGTCGAGCTGAGCCAAAGTCAATTTTTTGTAGCCCTAAGCGAATTTCTAGTTGTCTCCCAGAATATCTTGCCCAAACTCGATATGGACTAATTCTTCCATCGTGCTGAAGACTATCAAATGGATGAAACAAGAGTGATCCTGAGATATTCATTGAAGCTTCAAAATCAATTTTTCTAGTCGTGTCTATACTAAAGCCATAACTCAGTTCAGGTAGATAGCGTCCTCCAATAAAAGAATTTAAGTGAATATCAGGACTATAACTTCCCAATGCAGATAATTGACCATCAAATTGAAATTTATTCCTTTCTTGTCCATAAGTAAAGATTGAGATGAGAATCAATATGTACATTAAAATGCACTTCATTAGTTAACTTTATTTGACGAAATCACTCCGTGGAATAATAGATTAGAGATTTCCATGTTGGCATCCTCCAAGTCGTCGAATAGACTCAAAAAATGTTCATTTTCCATTTCTCGTTGAATCATATCAATCATATATACGAAGAACTCAATTTTTATTTCAGGACGAATCCATCCGTCTTTCTGTGCTTTGAGCATGTCATCGTAAAACTCTTTTGAAGTTTCCTCTTTAAGCTTCACGATGAGATTTCTTAATTGATCATCTTCAGCGTTAAGGATATCATGCAAGAACTCTTCGCTAACACTTTTACTCAGCTTTCTTTTATGCTCAATTAATTGAGCGATTCTTTGATTGAACGGGAAATCAGAATGCATTATACTGCGATAACTGATCAATTCATCTCTCACATAGAAATTTAGTACCCTTTCAGCAATTTCAGTTTTATTCTCAAAATTTCGATAGAATGTCATTTTACTGACATTGGCTGCTTTGCAGATTTCTTCTACGCTTACTTTTCGAATGCCATGTTTCCAAAACAATTTCCTTGCGGCGAGGCGTATTGCTTTTTGACTTTTAGTTTCAGAAACATTTTGCATTATTGATACTTTTATTGTATAAAGTTACGAATTAAGTAACAATATTAATAATAAGTAACATTTATTTCGTGATGCTGATACTTTGAATAGTTTTTTGTTATTCTCCGAATAAAGCATGTAGAACCTTAGATATTCTGAATTCTTGTGAATTTTCACTTCGTAAGTTGAAATTGATTTCTACATATTGGCCAAGAATCAAATCAAAACCGTGATATTCTCCTTCGCCTTTCTGTGCACTTTTCCATTGCGCCGTCAATAGTGGTTGGTCGCGATACACGCTGTTCATGTTTTCGGTAGTGACTGGTCTAAGGTACTTTTGCCAGTCTTCTCTTGGAATGGTTATTTGAAAATAAGCTTCACCATCTTTAGTTAAATGAGTGGTAGGAACGGTGCCATATTTTTCGTCAAAAAACTGAACTGACACTGAGTAAAAAGGTAACTTTTCTTCATTTCTAATACGTCCAATACAGAAAATACTTGTTTCGGGGTTCCATTGTGTTCCATTCATACCGGCTCCCTTATGTTCAAAAATAGATCTAGTAGGACCATGCTGAAGGTTGTGCAATATTTTTTCTTGCTTCCAGGCATTGATTAGGGACGTGTCCGTTTCATCCGACCAATTATCATCCATTAAATAATAAGAGGCAATCCAAATTGAGTCATTAGCGATCTCATTCGATTGCGCGCAGAGCTTATTGCTAAACAACAAAAAAATGATTAGTAAGAATTTAAAGACGAACTTCATAGAATTAAGATACGAATTATGCCTATAAAAAAAGCGATTCCGAATTTTGGAATCGCTTTGGCGAGGTATTTACTTTCTAAAACTAAACTGCACTTCTATGTTCACCTCTACCATAAGACTTGTATCTTCTATAAAAGTTACACAAGAATTATTTCTTTCTGATTAGTCATCCAGATTGTCTCCAATTTCTTCGATTTCTTCCTCAATTTCCTCAATACGTTCGTCAATTCGTTCATCGATGTCATTTAACCTGTCAATCCAGTTCCATTCCGAGTCACGATGTCTGTATGAGCCATCTCCACGGAGATATCCACCTTCTTTGTAATATCGGTGATCTACTTTTCCACTTAAATGTTCAGTTCCCAAATAAACAATTTGATCCCTAAATTTAACACGTCCATTTTTTGGAATCTCAATGATGATGACCACATCCTGATCGCGTAACTTATCCTTTTTTGGGAAGGCATATTCAGCATCAACTAAAAGTGTATCACCAACTAAAGCTATACCATGCTGGATATTTTTGCTCTTCGCAACAGCTCGTGTATGTGAATGACTGCGAGCACTCAAATTCTGATAAATATGAAAGAGTGAATCTGTCGATTCAACATATTCGAATTTGATTCCATGTTCTTTTATTTTATCACCATCTAATGTCATCAGTCCAAATTGTCCATTGCTTTTAATATTAAATGATTGATCAGCAGTTAGGTTTTGTAATTGAGGTAGAATTACCAATTCTTTTGTTTGTGTCGAGCCAATTGATCGCTCAATTTCTCCGTCGATGGCAACGTCTCGTGTCGTTCTCATTCCTACACTGATACAGATTAACGTACCAACAACACCTGTAACGAAAAGTCCTAGGAGGCTAAGTTTTCCCCAACGATTGCGAAGGTGGAATAGTAAAATGCTCCCTAGCAAGAAGAAGAAGAGTATGATACTAGAAATCACAGTTAGACCACCAATCCAAGCCCATTTTACATCTGCAGGGTTACTCAAAACTAATTCTCCTAGTTGAGTAATGGACAAAAAGCCTTCATCACTTTGTACTGGGATTATTTGCGATCCCCCAATTATAACAATCAGAAAGCCGATAAGGTGAAGTAAGCCAAATCCAATTAGAATTGCACCAATAACAGATGAAATGATTCGAGCTCCTCTAGATATTTTCTTTTTGTATCCATCCTTACTATTGAATTTTTTTGCGAAATTCCGAGAGCCATCTTTAATTTTTTCGGCAGCGTGTTCGACTTCTGCTTTAACATTTTCAACCGTTATTGGTCGCCCTTTCATACGTAATCTATCTATGGTATTTTTTGCCTTTGGAACAGCAATCCATAAGATTAAATACAATGGAAAACCAAATCCAGCGAACAAAAAGATGACAACAAATATGATTCGAATGATAACTACATCCATATTGAAGTAATTAGCTATTCCCGCACAGACCCCAGCGATTGTTGCATTCTCTTCATCCCTAAATAGACGTTTCTCCGTAGATCCTTTGTTGGCTTCTTCAAAAACCTTGTTGCTTTCAGAGTCATCCTCTTCATTAAATTCAACGAAGTCTTCAGGTTTACCAAGTGTGTTCAGTATTTGTTCTACATCAGCTCGTTCTATCACTGTTTTTGAATCACTTAAACGTTGCATAAATAACTCTGCAATTCGCAATTCAATGTCTTCTAAGATTTCTTTGCCCTCTTCTTGAATACCTAAGGTATTCTCCAATCGATCAAGATAATCTTGCAGTAGCTCATAAGCATCCTCCTCAATTGTGAAGCTTAGGCCTTTGATATTTACAGAAATTGTCTTTTTCATTTTGCGTTGTTTTTGGTGATTTGTGTCACTGCGGTGTTTAATTCACCCCATGTTAGTGAGAGTTCTTCTAAAAATGCTTTTCCCATTTTGGTAAGCGAATAATATTTTCTTGGTGGCCCTGAAGGAGACTCTTCCCATCGATAGGTAAGTAGTTCTCCATTTTTCAATCTTGTAAGAAGTGGGTATAGTGTTCCTTCAACGACGATCAACTTAGCTCCTTTTAAGGTTTCGATGATCTCTGAAGGATATGCCTCTTTTTCTTTTAAAATAGAAAGTATACAGAGCTCCAAAATGCCTTTGCGTAATTGTGCTTTTGTATTTTCTAACTTCATTTTTATTGTTTTTTGAAACCGAAGTTTCGGGTACATGATGTCGTCACATCTAATTTCTTATACAAAGATATAGGTTTAAAACTGAACTATGCAATACATAGTACTATAATTATTTTTCATAAGGAAGAGCAAGAGCCGTTTAACCCTTGTCAATAAAGGCTTGTAGGGAAGTGTTAAAAAAGTTAAAAAAGTTAGAGGTCTTTTGTTTTTTTGATAAAATTACGTCGAGCAATAGTATAAGCAGCTGTTTTTCCTTCAGAATTGATATCAATTATTTCAATAATCTCGCTCTTTAATTCTGGATATTTTTGTACAAATTGAATTAGAACATATATAGCGTACACGTGAAGGGCAACTTTATTTTTAGGATCTTGAATATAGCTTATCAAAAGGTCTATGAGTTCTGACTCTCTGTAATCAGTAATCTGCATATAGGAAATGCAATTGACTATATTTCGTAAAACTGTTTGATTATCTGTTTTGAAAATTAAATCAACAAAAGAAGGGTAGAGGTATTCTAGATCGAGTTGATACGATTTATACAGGTGTGTTAGAATCCAAGACGCATATTCTTTGTAGGGATATGGCTCTAAGTTTAGAACAACTTGTACTAATGCCCCTAATTCTTTAGGGTTTTCCGCATAATATCTGATGTATTCTTCACGGTTATGAGTCGCTCTTAGCGCATCTATTCTTTCGTGAATTGTCATCTACTTTTAATAACCTATTCAAATGCACGCCAAGCTTTCGGGATGCAAACCCAATGATTATTAACATAAAAAAAAGCATTTAAAGAATAGCCTGCCTCTTTTCCTGGCTCTAGAAATTTAATTCCATAAATCATAACACCCGGCTTAAAATGATCTTTAATAGAGTTGTAACCGCCTGGTAGTCCATGTTCGGCGCCTGCCCTTAAGTTTGCTCCAGAAACATTAATGATGATTGTTTCCGTTCTATGCGAACCAGGATTCACAGCGCCTTCTCCCATTCCAGCATACATTTCTTCAGTATACATCCACACATCGCCAACTGCTCCCGCACTGACAAAGATCTTTTGAAAATCATCCATGCTTGGTTTTAGTGTTTTCAAATACTCGTTCCCTGTAGGGTCAATTCGTATTTTTTCAGCGACTTGAGCGAGGTCTTTTTCTCTGGAACCTTGAGCATTATTGTAAAATGACAATAA
>NODE-147-length-25169-cov-8.72732_pt1 | contig 25169 bp, 21 predicted proteins | sample MGYA00139097_ERZ477577 | MGnify/ENA metagenome assembly ERZ477577
CGTTTGCCAAAGATACTTCTTTTGTTAAAGTCGAAATTTTTTCTGGATTACGTAGACGTTACAGGTCATTCCGACGCTATAATCAAATCATTAGAGTATTTGTAAAGTACGGGTTTAAGGACATGGTATCACAGCTTATTGAGAGCGGTTCTTTCAAGTATTTTAGGAGGCTTATACCTCATACAACCGTTAAAAGAGCAAAACTTCAATCGAAATGGGTTAAAATGCGGCACATTTGTGAAGAGCTAGGGCCTACATTCGTTAAATTCGGTCAAATTCTAAGCAACCGCCCCGATCTTTTACCTCCGGAATTGGTTCATGAATTTGAAAAATTGCAGGATAGCGTTCCTCCATTCTCTGGTAAAGTTGCCAAGGAGGCGGTTGAAAAGGAATTGAAGAAATCGACGAATGTACTATTCAAAGAATTTTCCGTTGAACCATTTGCTTCGGCTTCTATAGCTCAAGTTCACAAGGCGGTATTAATGAATGGTGATCTTGCAGCAATAAAAATTCAACGGCCGAATATTAGGGAAATGATTGTTGAGGATGTTAAGGTGATGTATACTTTGGCGGCTATTTTTGAACGCAGAATCCCTTCTTTAAAAGCATTTGATCCTCAAGGATTGGTTCGTCATTTTGAAGAAAGTATCATGAAGGAACTCGATTTCATTCATGAATCCATCAATCTACAACGGTTTTACGGAAATTTAGAGGATGATAAAAAAGAACATAATATTACCTCGCCAAGAGTTTATCGTGATTATACAACGGATAAGATCCTCACCATGGAGTTCATTAAGGGGACAAAAATTTCAGATTTCGATAAATTAACTGAATTAGGTCATGATCGAAAGAAGTGCGCTAAAATTCTAGCAGAATCCTATGTTAAACAGGTGTTCGAGTACGGTTTCTTTCACGCAGATTTACATCCTGGCAATATTTTGGTTATGGCAGATGGAGGTTTGTGTTTTCTTGATTTTGGCTTAATGGGGAGCATCATGCCTAAGGATATTGAAATGTTCGGGCGTCTCTTTATTGCTGTACAAGAAAAGGATGTGAAGAACATAATTCAATCACTGCAACAGATGTCGGGAGAATTCACTGTTAAGGGAATGCGAGATTTCGAATATGCCATTAATGAATTTGTTAATAATTATGCCGTTCGGAGTATGCATAGTAATGAAATGAGCAATGTTCTCATGGAATTGAAAGATATCGTTGTTGAGCATGGATTAAAGGTGCCATCACATTTCTTCTTGATTGCAAGATCAATGGTGACTGTTGAGGGAGTAATCCATAAATTGGATCCAGACTTTGAAATGTTGGAACTAGCAACACCGTACATGCGACGTCTTTTTGCGAAGAATTTTAACCCATTGACATGGGGGAAGAAAATTTTCAATTCGATCTATAATTTTGGTTCGCAAATGGAAGGGTTCCCTCGAGATCTAAAAAATGCTGTACGAAGAATCAATACAGGTCAAATCACTGTAAACTTAAACCATAAGGGCATAGATCCTATGGTTCACACAGTAAACAGAGTGACAAAACAAATTGTTTCGGCTGTGTTAATTACGGGATTTCTAATCGGATCAATTTTATTAATTACAAATGAAATTGGTCCTCAATGGAAAGGGTATTCCATTTTTGGATTGATAGGTCTCGGAATAGCTCTTTTAATTGTTGCCGGTATGTTTAGAGATATGTGGAAAGGAGATCATGATGACTGGAAAGGTTGGGAGCGTTAATTGTTTTGCTCACCAATCAATTAGTTATCATTTTCTGAATAACTTTCATGAGTCGTTCGGCCATTTTTAAATCATAACTCTCAACCGTTGTTTTGGTCACTTTTTTATTTGCATAATAAGCCCCAGAAGTTAATGTTGATTTGGACGATGCCGCAATAAAAATGAGTGTGCGAGCTCCTTTTGTTGCACTTTTTCCAATGAGTTTAAAAATTAGGCGTGATAACCATCTAGCATGACGTCCGAGTTGAGTTTGAACAACCCCAGGATGTTGACAGTAAACACCAATTTTTTTCTCCTTGAGTTGTTCGTGTAGTAATCGCGTAATAAGAATAACACCCAATTTTGATTGTCGGTAAGCTTTGAATCCAGAGAAGTGCTTTTTGAATTCGATGTCCTCAAATTGAATTCGTCCTTGATGCAATGCTGACGATGTGATAATAATTTTGGAAGTCTCTTCATTCGTGAGAATAGGCGTTAACAATTGAATCATTAACACAGGCGAAAGAAGATTTACTTGTAAAATTTCTTCAATGTTGTCAATAGTTTCTTTCCGTTCAAAGTGCCACACACCAGCGTTGAGAATAAGTTGATCTAATGCATCGTAGCGTGTCAGTATTTCAGCGCATGCTGCTCGGACAGAATCAAAAGAAGATAAGTCACAGGTGATGGTTTTAATAGTTCCTCCCGAGTTCTGCTCGGATTTTTGAAACTCTTCCACTAATTCTTCTGCTTTTTGTACGTTCCTGCATGCACCAATGATGTGATGACCATCATTGGCGAGTTTCAGTGCGGCAACCTTTCCTAGGCCAGAGGTGACTCCTGTCATAAATATATACTGTCTTGTCATATGCTAATGTAATTCTAAGTCAAAAACTAACCTACAGAACGAATTTTGTTACTTCTTATTCTTTATGCATTTCATGGCTAAGTAGAATAAATATTGGCAATACTGAAATCCACCTTCGTTTAACAATTTACTTATTTAACTCGTCATTTGGAGAGGTAGCATATTTTTAAAGGTAAATAAGGGCGTCGTCGACAATGAAATACCAGTATGTCCAGTTGATTAACTTTTTTTAATACAAAATCACATTTGTTGTGACTTCACGATTATCTAAAAGGAGATCTTGTAACAAACTAAAAATCATCCTATGAAAAAGCTCCTATTCCTAACGCTCGCCAGCTTACTTTTTGCTTGCGGCGCTGATCCTGTAAACGAATCAAATCAGGAGAATTTACCGATTGTAGTTGAGGAAGAGTCACCGAGAGTTGAACTTGTTTTTTGTCTCGACGCAACGGGTAGTATGTCTGGGTTGATTCAAACGGCAAAGGATAAAATTTGGGATATTGTTAGTGAATTAGCACAGAGTCAGTCTGCTCCGGATATTCATCTGGGAATGATTTTTTATCGTGATAGAGGAGATCAATATGTAACAAAGGTTTATCCATTAACACAAGACATAGACTCTATTTATACCGAACTTTTGAAAATTGAAGCAATAGGGGGTGGGGATGCCCCAGAGAGTGTAAACTTGGCTTTATACGAAGCTGTTAACGATATTCAATGGAGCGAAGACAAGGATGTTTATCGCACAATATTCTTAGTGGGAGATTGTCCACCTCACATGGACTACCGAGATGAAGAAAAGTACCCGGAAATTTGTGAGTCGGCAAACAAGAAAAACATTACAGTCAACACGGTTAAGCTTGGTAGCGACTGTGAAGACGCTATTAAGCACTTTAAGAAAATTGCGGCTACAACTAATGGACAATATCAGCAGCTTGATCAGAATGCAGAGGATGTTGTAATTCAAACGCCATACGATGATAGTATCAATCAATATTCATACAATATGGATCAGTCTAAAATGTACTACGGCAATACACAGCAAAAAGAATATAACAAGGGTCGTAAGGATAAATCGGAAGCGCTGTTCTATTCTTCCGATGCAGCATCTAATAGTTCGCGTTGCGAATACAATTTAAGTGAGTCAGGTAAAGACAATCTATTCGGTGAGCAAGAATTATTAGAGGATATTGCTAATAATAAGGTAAAGTTAGATACGATCTCAATTAAAAGATTGCCAGATGAATTGCAATCAATGAGCAAATCTGAACGGAAGAAAGAAGTCACGAAAATGATGAATGAGCGAAAAGAAAATATGATAATATTGAAAGAGTTGACCTATAAGCGAAAGGAATACATAGATAATGAAATGGAAAAGCAAGACAAACCTTCTTTCAGTAAAGAAATCATTATCATCATGCGAAGTCAAGCGGAAAAACAAGGGGTTATACTCAAGTAGGACCGTAAAGATGAAAATTTCACACATATACGTATAGGAGTACCCTATTTAACTGATTTAGTATTGGAGTGGACGATGAGAATCAATACCTTTGCGGCGACTTACTACACTACCGATGATCAAAAATTTACTTTTAACAAGTGCCATTACATGCCTAATTAGCACTGCTGTCTTTTCACAAAGTCCTTTGGAGCTTGAATCCGAGAGAACTGCTTATTCAAAAACTTTCCTAAAAGAAGATGGCACCAAAGAACAATTACTTTCTGTTCAGCCGATGCACTATTTCAATATTGATACTTGGTTACCCATTGAATCAAAACTAATTTCATCGGGGACTGGTTTTGTTAATGAAACCAATATTATTAAATCAACTTTTCCAGAAGTAATTGCTCCTGGAGAAGAAATACATATCGAGATTGGAGATACTGAAGTACACATTGATGCTGTTAAGAGCATAATAACCTATAGTGAGGTGGATGGAGTGCAGCAATTAAACCCTCCTCTTATGGCAAATAATGGGAAGACGGTAAATGATTCTCTTGTCTATGAGGATATATATTCAGGTATGACAGACCGTTATTTAATTGGTAATGGTTCTATGAAAAATGAATTTCAATTAGCTGCTTTACCATCAGTGATTTCCGGTGTAAACAGTGGGTATTTTGGTTTTCAGGAACGCATTCGTTTACCTCAGAATTGGAGCATTCGGATGTTAGGAACATCAGATAGAGAGTTAATAACGTCTTCATTAGAGATTTTAGACGAGAACAATACGAGTGTATTTACGATCCCTTCTCCCGTTTTTTTTGAGAGTGGCTCACTGTCTGATGATGGTGCTTCTTCTGTTGAGGGTGGCTTTTTGATAGATAAGGATGGTGAAGACTGGTTATTGTCAACACTCGTGCCTGTTGAATGGTTAAAGAATCCTGATCGTATTTATCCAGTTGTTCTCGATCCATCGTTAACTCTTTCTGGAGCAGATGGTGGCTGGATGTCAGCAGTTAATTTGGTGAACAACCCAAATTTTGTTTTCATCGGTGTATGTTGTGGTAATCAAGAACACCGAGCGTGGATAAAATTTAATACAGCATCAATCCCAGATGCTTCTTGTGTAACGAATGTTGAATTAGAATTGTACATTAATGGGGTTGGAGGAGCCACAGCTGAGCTCGTGCACGCATACGACATGACCGGTGCGTTTGGTCCTTATGCGGGAATTGATGTTAATGTACTTAACGATATGACCAATGGTTATTATTCTTCTTTTACACTTGGTGGAGTAGGAACCTATGGTTGGTATGATCTGGGTCCAGGTGCCGATGTATTGTTAGAATCACAATTACCTGGAGATTGGTATCAGGTAGCTCTAGTGTTTGACAATGAGCCGTCTACCAATTGGAAAAGATTCACCGCCGCTTCCTGTCGTCTTCGTGTTGCGTACGACGATCCTCCCTGTACTCCATTGCCAGTTGGAATCTCTAAGACAAGAATAGATTGTGTAGATGATTTTCCAGTGATGCAATGGACAACGGTAACGGAGAGTAACAATGATTATTTCACTGTTTCAAAATCTAACAATGGTGTTGATTACCATGAAGTGGGAGTGATTCAAGGAAATGGAAACAGTTCGACCGAGCAGAATTACATCTGGAGAGGGAATGACCAGCTTAAAGAACGTTCATATTTTAAGTTAAGTCAAACGGATATAGACGGAGAAACAACTCATTATTCTCCATTAATTTACGAAGTGTGTGAACCTGAAAATCCAGTCGTTTTTGTTGATGAGAAAAAGACTATTCATGTTACTGGACGCCAAATCAGTTATGTTGAGCTTCGTGATAATATGGGGAGAATAATGGCCTCTGCACCTAACGATGGAGAGAAGAATGAATGGATACTTCATGACCCGAATTTCGCTTCTGGATTTTACACAGCTAGTATCTATTATGAAGGAAGTAAGTCTATATCGATTACCTTCCTTTACGCTGAATAATTACTGTTTAATAAATTTCTTCTGCTCTACTTTTCCGTCGCGAATTACCTTGACAAAATAGGTGCCATTAGAAAGCGCACCAACGTTTATTTTATTCGATGCGCTTGTCACAATAACGATATTACCAAATAAATCCAAAACTTCAATGGATTGCACGCTTCCTTCAACTCCATTTAGGGAAATTTCTTCATTTGTTGGATTTGGGTAAATAGTCCATTCAATGTCTTTTTGGAAGTCTTGAATACCCGTAGTTATTAGGGCAATTTGAACAGCTGCATAGGCATTTACTTTGCCCCATCCCCACTTTGGACTATGTGGAGGAATTACACCTGTAAAATTGTCTTGGCGAGCTGTAGTGATAAGAATCTCCTTGACCTGTTGAGCTGAAAGATATGGGTTTGCATCTAACACTAATGCAGCAACACCGGCACATGCAGGGCTAGACATTGAAGTCCCACTGAACTTAGAGAAGGGGTAGGTTCGACCATTGAAGTCCACTGAAGCTACAGTTGAAAAACTAGCATCTGTAAACGATGAAATGGATGAAGCGACCGCAACACCAGGTGCAGAAACATCCGGTTTTTCCGTGCCATCCATTAGAGGACCATTACTTGAGAAAGATGCGGCACCGCCCCCAAGTAAAGCTCCCGAAGGAGCGTAGTGCTCAGAAGCGTATGCTCCGACAGTCAATGCTGTATTTGCGCAAGCAGGAACACCAACACCGTATTGATTATTGCCGCTTGTAGAGAAAGAACCTAAGCCCGTAAATGCCATGCCCCAGTTGCCAACATCATCGGTCAATTCTGTTAAGTTCCAGAAATGAACCTTGCCATTTGGTGCTGTTGCACGAATTCCTGCTTTATACCCTGAAGGAGGTTTGGCTATACGAAGACGTGTTTGCGGTCTATTGTTACTTGGATAAGTCGCATCGGCAGAGAGGTTGAAAAATACGGTGTCAGCTCCAGAGGCAACAAGAAATGAATCTATATACGAAGTTGTCGTGGCAGTTGAATACCATGGCGACGACACTAAAATATTGTTCGAGGCATCTGCAATTACGAGTTGACTTGAAAATTCGTTACCTGCTTCTCCCCACATATGGACACTTTGACCATAAAGGTTAGGCATAGTAGAGGAATAGAAGCTGACCTGTGTTTTAATGGTGTCTGCAGCAAAGTCTTTTTCGATATGGAAATTTACACTCCCATTGTTTCCCGCACTAGTAACGAACAAAACTTCTTGCGCCGTGTAGGCGTCTAAGGCTTGCTCGAGAATGTCGGTCCCGTCAAGTGCTCCCATGTGATAAATCCCCCAGCTCATATTAATTACAAGTCGTTTACCTTCAGCAGTTGCTTTATCATATAACCATTGCCAGGCATCCAAAACAAAACTTTCATCAAAACGGAAAGTCACAAATAAAAATTCTGATTCGAAAGCCATCCCGCGAAATTCTAAACCAGCGCCACTTCCTCCTGCTATACCTGCGACATGAGATCCATGGGTAGCATAGGAATAAAAATTTGCAGTGTCAGAACCCGCAGTTTGCAAATCATTAAACGATGAATATTCAGCTCCATAAGTGTAGCCAGTTGGTGAGGGTCCAGAAGTCTTAAATTGATCCCATGCTGCTAAAATTCTACTTTCGACCAAAAGAGTATCGTAGAACATAGGTGATGTATAATCAAACCCCCAGTCAGTGATTCCAATAATAACATCCTTTCCAGTATACCCCTGTGGTAAATTAATCCCTGCCCAAACACTATCAACTCGGGTTCCAACAGCAACTTTATCCAAAAGGGGTTTTACTTTTCCAGCGATTTTAATATAAGAAAAAGAGCTCTCTAATAAAATCTCATTGAGTTGGTTCAAGGGGTAACGAATACTAACTATATCCTTAATTTGAGATCCAATATTAATACCCCTTTCCGTGAAATCATTCAGGTCAAAATTAGGGCTCACTTTCCCTAAAAAAGAGACGTAATCGACACCATTGATTTGGTTAATTGGATAGCGCGCATACATTTCGGGACTAACACGGTTGTGATTTTTTATATAAGATTTCTGAATTTCTTCGATATCAGCAGCCGTATTTGATGAATAGGTTTGTGCAAGTGAGTTACAAACGATAAACAAGAATAAAAAGGTAAGTCTCATAGGAGTAGGTTTAAGATGTGAAAATACGATATTTCCTGAAATGTACGAAGGCAAGTGGATTTGACAGAAACGGAATTATTACTATCTTCAACAGTATAAACTATAAAACTAAAGTCTATGTTAATGGGAGCAGTAATCGGCGGAGTGGCCGGATTGGTAATTTATTTGGTTCAGCAACAACAAAAGAAAAAACAATCCGCGAACGATTCTTTGGATGCAAATATGCAAGAGAAGACAAATGTTGACGAGGACAATAACTAAAGTACGTGTTCTATCAATACTGGTGTTCCTATTGTTTTCTTTGACAGTTCAAGGTCAATCGATAGATCAGTCGCAAGTTGAGATTATCAAGAAAGTTAATCGAGTATGGATGTTTGCAAAAATGGATTTGTACACTGAATAATATAGAAATTCGTTCATTTAAACGAGAATAGTTCCGCAAGCATACATCGGGCACTGCCACCACCAATTCGTTCGATTATTGGAATAGAGACAGGAATAATGTGATTATTGTGAGCACCAAGCATCGCTATTTGCTTATTGGTTAGTGACCCAAAAGCGGTTTGAGATAATACGAGAACAGATTCTTCTTTATTGTTTTCAATTTGAAGCATGTTACCTGCAAATGAGTCATAGACTTGCTCATTAGTTAAATGTATTAGTTGTTTTCCACTTTTTTCAATTGCTGATTCGACGAGAATTCTATCTTCTTCAGCAATTGTATCCATGCCAACAGCAATAAATGTGCGACCCACACACATCATCACATTCGTGTGGTAAATAAGTTCTCCCTCTTTGCCATAAGCTTTGAATATTATTGGCGTATAACCCAATTTATGACTAACCAAATGGACGAGGTTAGCATGGGTTCTTGGAGATTCCGCGGCGAATACAATTTGATTGTCGTGATCAAAAATCAGACTTCCAGTTCCTTCTAAATATTGATTTTTTCCCTCGAAATGGGCAAAATCAATTTTCGCGTATTTGTTCGATGCGGTGAGCCGGTCTATGATCTTTTTCCTCCGTTCTTTTCTTCTATTCGATACCGCCATGGGGTAGATAATGAATTCCCCAGATCGATGGGTAGAAAACCAGTTATTAGGAAAAATGGAGTCGGGAGTTCTTGAGTTTTCTTCATCTTTAAAAACGACAACGCTGACACCTTTTGATTTCAAAAGTTCAACAAAGTTTCTGAATTCAATTAATGCAGCTTCTTGGATGAAGTCCTTTTCTGCCGGACCCGGTTTATTTTGAAAGGAATTGGTTGCAGCCGCTTCTTCATTGAACCCAAATTGCGTCGGCTCAATCATTACAACAGTATTTGTCGTTTGATTATACATTATTTCATTGTAAGTGCTCCTGATGGGCATTTATTTACCGTTTCAATGATTTCTTCTTTCGAAGCATTGTCCACTTGGATCCAAGGTCGATCTTTGGGCTTAAAAACTTTTGGTAATCCCTTAACACATTCTGCTGCGTGTTTGCATTTCGATGAATCCCACAGGATCGTTGCATCTTCCTTATTATATTCTTTACTCATGGATTCATTTTTAGGATTATGAAAATTACGAATTATTTGAAATAATTACTGAGGAGTTTCAATCTTCTCTATCTTTATCAGCGTGATAAAGATAATTAGATGGCAGTTGAGCGGAAATGTTTAAAGTGTGGTGTTTGGAATAAAGACAATGACTATTGCACAGAATGTGGCAATGCAATCTCTCCAAAAGTTATAGAAGAAATTCGTGAATTCAATAGGGAGGAAATAAGGAAAAACACCCCTCCTTCGAAAATAGATGTCTTCTTGGATAAATGGAAAAGCTCTCGTTTTTTTCTTTTTAGATGGTTGTACCACATTTTATATACAATTGCCTTCATCTTTTTTGCCATTGCTTCTTTCTTTGCTTGGCTAGCGGCAACTCCAAATGGTTAGATATAGAGCGCATATCTGCTTTGTTGGGTTGATGGCTACCTATTTTGTTGTTCGATATATACGAGTAAATTTCGCATTCCTTCCTGATTTTTTTAGATATTATCTAACCGATCTAATTTTTGTGCCGGCGATGGCGGTATTTGCACTTATTTTCGTGCGTTTCTTAAAACGTGATTCTGCGATTCATATTCCATCTCATTTGGTATTTATCCAAGTTATTTTTGTTTCATTGTTTTTTGAATGGTACTTGCCAAATTTTAGTCACAAAACAGGATGGTATACAGCTGATTATTTTGATGTTTTTATGTATTTCCTAGGCGGGGTTGCTTTTTTGTTTCTTCAACGGAGGATCTAACGAAATTAGTCTATTACTCATGTAATTCGTTATTTTCTTGTAGCTTTAAGGATTGAAAATCAAAAACAACTGTGATGAAAAAAGCACTTCTATTTTCTTTATTGGTCAGCTTTATCTTATTGGGATGTAATAAGGAAAATGAAGCTTCCGTTCCTACTTGTATTCAGGAGCGTTTACAAACCTTTGATTCGAATGAAGCGTGCAGTAATGGTGCATCTGTCGTGAGGCATATTTTTCAAGGTAATCCGGTCTACTTATTTGATCCAGGTTCATGTGGGATTGACTCCACAGAGGTAAGATCAGAAGATTGTGGTATGTTGGGTTATTTGGGAGGTGTATTGAATAATTCGGAAATTAACGGAACCGATTTCTACCTTTCATCAACCTATGACGCTATCGTTTGGTCGAATTAGCAAATTAGACGTTCATTTCCCCTGTGCTTTATCTCCCAGAAATAAAGGCTGGTAATTATATTCTGAGATTTTCACTTGCTGGAGTTAAACTGGAGACAAAATTGGTAAAGCTTTAAGCTCCTATTTCCGTATTTTGTCGCGATGCTTCACGACTTACCCATTCGTAAAATTATTCATATTGATATGGATGCCTTCTATGCATCTGTGGAGCAAATGGACAACCCTGAATTACGAGGAAAGCCGGTAGCTGTTGGTGGTGGAGGTGATAGAGGAGTTGTGGCTGCGGCAAGTTATGAAGCACGAAAGTTTGGAGTTCGTTCTGCCATGGCGGGAGTCATCGCCAAAAGACGTTGTCCTCATCTTATTTTTGTAAAGCCTCGGTTTGATCGATACAAGGAAATTTCGCAGCAAATTCGCAATATATTCTACGATTATACGGACCTAGTCGAACCCTTGTCGTTGGATGAGGCTTATTTAGATGTTACAGAAAATAAAATCAATTATCCATCTGCTACGGTTCTTGCGGAAGCGATAAGATTTAGAATAAAACAAGAAGTTGGTTTGAATGCTTCAGCAGGCATTTCGATTAATAAATTCACCGCAAAAATTGCATCTGATATCAATAAACCAAATGGACAGAAAACCATTCCTCCTGAAGAGGTTATTGATTTTTTGGAAACTCTGCCAATTGATAAGTTTTTTGGAGTTGGTAAAGTGACAGCTGCTAAAATGAATAAGCATGGAATATTCTCAGGTAAACAACTTAAAGAGCATTCTGAGGATTATCTTCAACAGCATTTTGGAAAATCAGGGAAGCATTTCTATAATATAGTACGTGGTATCCAACACAGCGAAGTAAGACCTGATCGCATTCGAAAGTCTGTAGCAGCCGAGCGCACTTTCAGTAAAGATTTGGCTTCGGAACATTTCATGCTAGAGCAATTGGAAAAGATTGCTGATGAATTGGAAAAACGCTTAACACGAAACAAAGTAAAAGGAAAAACGATTACAGTTAAACTAAAGTATAGTGATTTCACGCAACAAACACGGAGTAAAACAATAGCGCAGTTTGTGGACAAGAAGATAGATTTTTTCCCTATCGTGCGGGACTTGATTTATCAGGAAAAACCAAAAAGTAGTGTTCGGCTTCTCGGGATCTCCATTACAAAACTTGATTCAGAAAAGGATACGAAAAGCATTTCTGTTCAATTAGAAATGCAATTCTAGAAAACGAATATAACTGAACCTTTTACTACGACATTCACTTCCAATTAGAACTGAAGATAGACAAAAGGTGGTTGTTCGGCACCAATTGCTTGATAGATGAAAAAAACTATAATTGCTATAGCAAAGACCTGAAGAATTACAGGCAAGCCTGTGTAAGCTTTTTCCCATAGTTCTTTGACCTTGTCTGGTAGCCAATGTATGATAAAGCCCACTAACATGATCCAGAAAACCGCTTGATAAGTTTCGAGAACTGTTATAAAAACATCCCACGAGAAATCAAAGTGATTCCAGATCCGATCAAGCATTTTTAAAGGTAACTCATCCGCTTCCGCGTCTGTCATTCCTCCACCCTTTAATTCACTTGTTCTTGCTTCATCCAATTTAAACCAGATTCGGGTGAAAGTGATGAAATTAAATGTCAAGAATATCTTCCAAAAACTGGCCACCCACTTCTTACTTTTTTCGTAGAAGCTGATTTTACTCCAGTATTTGTAGATTAATAAAGCACAGCCATTCATCGCGCCCCAGATAACAAAATTCTCACTCGGGCCATGCCATAATCCGCCAACGATCATTGTTATAATAAGATTCAAATCACGATGCACATAGCGTTTGAAATCTTTGATGGTAAACAACCCGACGAGGTAGATAAATGTTAGTCCCGCATAAACATATAGGAGCTCATACCATTGGGTGATAAAGATTAGAAATAGGAATATGAAAAAAATAGCAATGTATGAGCCGATACTCCCTGTTCTATTACCTCCGAGAGGAATGTAGAGGTAGTCTTTTAACCATGACCCAAGAGAGATGTGCCAGCGCCTCCAGAAATCTGCAACGTTTTTCGCTTTATACGGCGAATTGAAGTTCTTTTTAAGCTTGAAGCCCATTAATCGCGATAGTCCAATTGCTATATCGGTATATCCAGAAAAATCAGCGTAGATGTGCAGTGAGTACGCCCACATGGCGAGTACACTAACAAATCCTGGATAATCATCCGGAACAAAAACTACCTTATCGATAAAATGAACAACAAGGAAATCGGCAATTACAATCTTCTTAATTAGTCCTTTAACAATTTGGATAACAGCCCAACTAAATTCTGATTTGTTTAGTGAATAAGGCATTGTGATTTGTGGAATGAAATCACGTGCTCGGACGATTGGACCCATGACCAATTGTGGGAAGAAAGTCACGAAAAATGAGTAATGGAAGAAGTTCTTTACCGGTTTAATTTCTTTACGATAAATGTCTACAACATAACTTATATTTTGAAATGTAAAGAAAGAAACCCCGACAGGTAGGAGGATTTTTTCGACGAATGTTCCTTCTCCAAAAAAGCCATTACCAAACTGCGCAAAATGATTGACAAGCTCAAATTGTGTATTGAACATGTCGTTAAACGAATCGGTGAAAAAGTAGGCGTATTTGAAGTAACCTAGTATTAATAGATTGAATATTGCGGAAAAGGCAATCACCCACTTACTTCTTGTGTCACTTCTAGCTTTAAATATTTGTTTCCCTAATGCGTAGTTCACAATGACACTGAGCGCTAATAGGAGTACATATAGTCCAGATGTCTTGAAAAAGAAAAATGCACTTATGACAGTCAGAAAAATACTTCTCACCAGCTTGCGTTGGTTTAGGAACGCGAAGACAATCATTACTAAAAGAAAGAAGATCCAAAAATCAAGTTTGGTGAAAACCAGAGAACTTCCATCACCTACTTCTGCAGAGAATATTCCATACAGTCTTTCGATAGGAAAAATTGAAAATAAATTCTCCATGTTATTGCACTGAAGGTGTTAGTTTAAATTCCATCTGGTCCATAAATTTCAAGAATGCGTCAACATATAAATCACCTTTAAAATGATATCCAGTTGATGTGAAATGTATCAAGTCAGAACGCATCAGTTTGTTGTTCTTCCAAGTTCTACTTGACCCTAATCCTCCCATTAAACCATAAAGATCCCAAACAGCCATGTCATATTCTTTAGCAAGTTCAACTATTACTTCACGTTCGCGAGCAATGTTTTTATTTAGGTATTTCCTCCTATAATAGGAGTCATTTGGAACAGTTAAGAGTAAAGCGCAATCAGGGTTTGCTCTTAATGCCATTTGCATCATTTTTTCTAGATTGCTTTTATAAACGGCAGGTCTAAAGTCAGCGTATGGGACGTTACCATCATTCGTACCAACGGAATAAGCAAAAAAGTCTGGAGGGTATGTTTTTAATTGTTCTTCAAATCGCACATTTCCTAGATAAGTATATAAACCAGCACCATTAATACCAATAGCCGTGTATGAAAACCCTGGAGCGTCATTCATTAATAAGAAACCATGTATTTCTAATTCTGGAGCAAATTCTCTGGTTCGAGAAAACTGAAGGTTTATTGTGTCAATCGGGTCAGAAAAATAAATGTCCGTGCAGCCCAAGACAGGGTTGTGTGAAGTTTTCGAAACCAACAATTCATCTTCTCCAAAATGTAACCAGTACGGAAATTCTCCAATGTTGTGAAATATACGAAGGTGCGTGATAGGAGGGCGGACTGTAGTCCTATCGTGTTTAAAATAAATATTGATGATTGAATCGGGGCATGTAACAGCAGCCCCCAGTATTCCATAATCAAAGTCTACTTTATGTGGTTTCTGGACAACACTTCGATAGGGAGTCCATGAGTTTGGCGATGAAAACTCATAGTTTCCAGGATTATTGGTTCTAGCAAGATCGAATGGGAAAACCCATCCTCTTTCTCCCGTTAATCCTTCCCATCTGGTCTGCAAATATCTCCGAACATCATGCGTATAAATATCCGCTTGCAAATGAGACCCACCAATATGGTACATGTTCAATTTGCCTTTTTTCGATTCGATCATTTCATTGACCTTCAGATAGAGTGTCTCAAAATTCCGACTGTCTTTCGAATGGAAGGCATAGTTATTTTTAGAGTAATCTACAAAAGGATATATCGATCTAAGAGACGTGTCCATATCCCTGAAATCATGAAAATGGTAGTTACTCAATGAGTCATCCTCCAAGGTGACTGGGGTCAGGGTGTCCTGGGCATGGTAAAAACCAGTCGAGAATAAACAAATCGCTATGGAAAGGAGTAGTTTCATTTATGGGGTATTCTTCCATTTTGCATATTCAGCAATAAATGCATTGTAGAATAATTGAGAAGCGAATTTTGCACCTCCATTGCTGAAATGGATGTAATCCTTACCTGCAAGTCCTTTTTCTACCCACGAAGGCATAGAGTTTTTTCCACCCATTGCGGCATACATATTCCAATAAGCTGCACCTGCCGACATCGTTGCTTCTTTCATTTTAGCGACACAATAAGGAAGAAGATCATATGTTTCATAGATTCCTTCGTCAAGTTTCGACATGTCACTCGGTCCAATAACAATTACCATTGCATTGGGATTTAGGTTTTTAACAGTATTGATCTGCCCTTTGAAATAATTTGTATACCCTCTAACTGATGCACTATCTTTAAATGAAGGAACTGAATTCCCTCCAAATTGCATGATGATCAATTTAGTATTTAGTTCGCTATACATTTTGCGTAATGTATTGTGCTTAATTCTACCGAATATTGTACCGCTAGAACCACGCATAGCTATGTTTGAAACCTGAACACCATAATCGCCCTCAAGAGAGAAAGCGCAAATGTTTGGGCTTATTTTTCCAATAAACTCGTATTTCAAAGGGCCTGGAGTAGAAGGGAATGAAAGTTTAACAGAATGCTGCTCACCATCAGTATTCAGATCTTCTTCATGGATCAATTCCCCATTCTGGTATACGTTCAACTTTGTTGGTGCAAGACAGCTATTGTAGTGCATTTTGACATTATTGTATGTTTTAGCTCTAGAATAGGCAACATTGGAAGATTGAAATTCAATCCATCCTGTTTGAACGGACAAAGTATCAACATTTACACTGTCCAATTCATATTCAGGTGTAAAACGTGAGGCAGAAGCCATTACTCCGTAATTCTTGCTTTCTAGTTTACCACCACCAAAACAAGTGAATCGCTTAAAATTATCCGAATAACTTTGTTTGAAGGTGAAGGTGTTATAAACATTTGTTGCGGGAATAAGTCCAGGACCATATCCACCGAATTGATCTTGTACTTTTTCCCTGATATAGCTGGTCATTCGATCTCCTTCAATTTGTGAGTCTCCATAATGAAGAATCGAAACTTTTTCTTTGTTAGCCGCGACATTACTCAGTACTCTGAAAAAATTATGAAGGTTTTCTTTTCCAGCTTCTGTCATCTGAAGCTCAGTTGAAGCATCTTCGGAAACGTCTCCTCCATTAGGGGCTCCAAGATCACCATTCGATCCATTATGATGAGTAACGGTTGGATCAACAACCATTGATGTATCCACTGAAGCCAGTATATCTGTGATGTCCGTTTTCTCTTGCTTTTTAGGATCGTAGAAATCTGATTTCGTTAAAAAACTAAACTTCATTCCTCCGACATCCCATCCTTCTTCCGGTGTAAAAAAGGTCACCACAGAAAGTAACACAAGGATCACCGCAATAAATGTGGCTACATGAAACGCTTTAATTTCTTTCACATCAATAGATAAAACACGTAAAAGTAAGCTTTGATAGCTTTAAAAGTAAGGGCATCAAGAGTATTTATTAAAAGTTAACAGGTGATAACTCTCGATTAAATATGAAATCCAGAAACCTAAATTAAATTTTTAGGTATTTCATTCCATGCTTAAAAGAATAATGTAACTTTAAATGTATGAACTAACTAAAGTGAAAAGACTATGAAATCCTTTGTGAAACGATTTGCCGTATTGGCCTTTTTTGGCCTTACATTTGTCGCGTGCAAGAAAGACTATACGTGCTTCTGTACCCTGGATGGCGCTCCATCTTCATCTTTCCAATATAATGGAGTTGAAGAATCAGCGGCCGAAGCTAGCTGTGTAGCTGATGAATTTTTGTTGCAGCAAGACAATCCTACCGGTGTTATTGATTGTTCTATTGATTAATTGGATCGAGGGGAACGGTCACAGCTATCCTGAATGGATAGCTTTTTTATTGCCTAAAAAATGGAAAAATATACGAACGAATTAATCAAGGAATCATCTCCTTATCTACAACAACATGCACATAATCCGGTGGATTGGGTGGCGTGGTCTGATGATATTTTTGATCGTGCGAAAGCGGAGAATAAGCTAGTTCTTGTGAGTATAGGGTACTCCTCATGCCATTGGTGTCATGTTATGGAGCATGAGTGTTTTGAGGATGAAGAAGTAGCCGCTTTGATGAACAAGTTTTTTATTAATGTAAAAGTAGATCGCGAAGAACGTCCAGATGTAGATCAAGTCTATATGACCGCTTTACAGTTAATGACACAAAGTGGTGGTTGGCCATTAAATTGTTTTACAATGCCTAATGGAAATCCTGTCTATGGTGGGACTTATTTCCCGAAGGAGCAATGGATGCATATTTTAAGATCACTAAATCACGCTTATGAAAATGAACATAGTAAGTTCGTTGAATATGGAGAAAAAATAAGAGACGGTATTGTGTCCAATGAATCGATTATCGCTCCCAAAAAAGATGTTCGTTTTGAGGAGTCTCATTTAAATGAATTAATACTTCGCTGGTCCAAAAACTTTGACTTGAATCATGGTGGGAATAGCCGAGCGCCTAAATTTCCATTGCCAAGTAATTTAGAGTTTTTACTGGATTATGCGCTCAATTCAAAAGATAGTCGAGTTCTAAGTCATGTTGAACTTTCATTGGACAAAATGGCTTTGGGAGGAATTTATGATCAAGTAGGAGGAGGGTTTTCTCGTTATTCTGTTGACATGCTTTGGAAAGTCCCTCATTTCGAAAAAATGCTCTACGATAATGCACAATTGATAGGTGTTTACTCTAATGCGTATCGAATTTTCAAAAAACCACACTATAGACATATAGTTGAACAAACTGTAGAGTGGCTAGAACGTGAAATGTTGGATGAGAAAGGAGGTTTCTATTCTGCTTTAGATGCGGATAGTGAAGGAGTAGAAGGCAAATTTTATGTTTGGACAAAGGAAGAACTTTCTAGTCTTCTTGGAGTTGACTTCCTTTGGGTAAAGGACTTTTATTCGGTCAACCAGAGAGGTTATTGGGAGGATGATAATTATATTCTTTTACGGAGTATTTCTGACGAAGCATTTTGTGAAAATCAAGGATGGTCACTTGCTGAGTTGTATAAGCATTTAGAACGAGTGAATGACGTACTTTTGTCAGCAAGAAGTGAGAGGCAACGTCCTGGGTTAGATGATAAATGTTTAACATCCTGGAATGCAATGCTAATTCGAGGTTTGTGTGACGCCAATACAGTGTTTGGCGACGATAATTATAAGTTGCTTGCCTTAAAAAATGCGCAATGGCTTTGCGAACATCAGTTAAAAGAGAATGGAAGTTTGTGGCGTAGCTATAAAAATGGTCGATCAACAATACATGGCTTTTTGGAGGATTATGCACATACTATTTCTGCCTTTGTTTCATTATACGAGATGACATTTGATGATGAATGGTTAATGAAGGCAAAAGAAATGACCAGCTATGTACAAGAACACTTTTTCGATGAACAATCGGGGATGTTTTTCTTTACTGCTGGAGATACGGAATTAATCGCTCGAAAGATGGAGTTGAATGACAACGTACTGCCTGCAAGTAATTCTGTAATGGCTCGAAATTTATTCTATTTAGGAAAGTATTTCCATGATAAATCTTTTGTTGATTCGTCATTCCAAATGCTAGCAAATGTTTATGATGGAATGGAAATGTATGGTTCGGGCTATTCTAATTGGGGATTGTTATTGAATCATGCTGTTTTCGGTTTCTATGAATTTGTAGTGATTGGAGAAGATAAAAGTTTGATCGAAGACATCCGAAAGGAGCCGATGCCCAAAATAATTATTGCGAGTAGTAATGGAAGCTCACAACTTCCAATATTTGAAGGGAAGTTAAGCCAAGAAGAGGCAATGATTCACGTTTGTACGGAAGGAACTTGTTTCCTGCCGACACCTGCTGTAACAGAAGCGATAAAACAGGTTATTCAATAAGTAGATTTGAAAACATTTTCTAAAGATTTCTGTTAACATGTTCAATTTTATTTCCTTTACAGCGTGAAGTTATTCTTTTGTTTTTTCGTGTTAATGGTAGGAGAGTCTTTTGCCCAGGTTTTAGACAATCGTAATGGTGATGCTTTTACTGACCGACCTTTTTTTAATGAGTCTTTTATTAAAGACAATAAGCTAAAGCGCCTCCAAGGATCATTCGTTTATAAGAAACAAGATGATTTGATGCGGAACACGAAGTTTAAATATACTTATGATTTCGATCGCTCAGGACACCTAATTTCCACCTATGAGACACGTACAGATGATGGTACAGTTGATACGACATGGAACTATTATGAATATGATGAAGCGAATAATTTAGCAATTCATAGGAAATCAGATCTAGAAGGGTTTTCATCTATTCACTATGATTATGACAGTGTTGGAAGAGTTATTGCGGAAGAATATATGCGTGATTTTGTTGAAATAGGCACGAATGATGTTTGTCGCTCACTATCATTTAACAGAGAGGAGATAAAACACTTTGATTTTGATAAACAAACGAAAAGCACTCGTTTCAATAGTTATGGTTTACCCTATTTAGATGAGTTTATTAATTATAATGAACTCGGATATCTTGTCGAACGCGTTGAGAGAATCAAAATGACTTCTACAATCTATACTTATTCCTATGAGTATAATGAGCAAGGAAAGCTTTCTGCAATTCGCAAATCCAGCAATCGGCAAGAGGGGTATTTAGAGGAGCTACTTTTCAAATATGATGAGCTTGGGAACTTGATTGAAAAACACATTTATAGAAATGGTGAGTTCACTACAGATATTCAGATTATCTACAATAGTAAATCTAAGTTACTAGCAACGGTTATTACTCGACAAGTAAGTACGGGTTTTATGATGATCTTAAGGTTTAAAGAATATGAATTCTTCGATTAATGTTCTATGCGCCCAGCAATAGCATTTGCTATAGCATCTTTCAAACTTCTGAATTGGAAATCTAATGTTTCGCTTATTTTTGAATTGTCGTAAAAACGTTTTCCAAATAAACTGCTAATTGTTTCTCTTGTTATAGGTGATCGTGAAGAAGTGAAAAATGTAACGATGGAAAGCAAGCGTCGAGCAAAGTTTACCAGAATAAGTTTTGCTTTGATGTGAGGAGGCTTAACTTTTAATTGCTGCGCAATTTCGTCCATCAATTCTTTGAATGTCTGATTACTACCTATGCACAAATATCGCTCGCTTACAATGTTCGAAGCCATAAGTTGAATCATAATGCTTGAAACATCACGGGCATCAACAATTGCGTTGGCACCTGGTGGGTAATGACGTATACCTTTTTGAAGTGTTTTGAATAAGGTTAGCGAACTTTCATTCCAGTTCCCAGCTCCAACAATCACACAAGGGTTTACGATAACAGCATTGAGCCCTTCTTCTATTGCACGCCAAACTTCTTTTTCTGCGGAGTATTTCGAGATTCCATATCCACTAGTATTCGGAGAAATTTTCCACTTAGTTGTTTCGGTTGTTACCTCGGTTTCATTTCCTCCTATGGCTGCTGTTGAACTCACGTGACAGAATTTATCTACTTCTAAGGCTAAAGCTACATTGACCATATTTGCCGTTCCTTCTCGATTGATTTTGATCAAGTCGTTGAAGTCTCTTCTGTGAAAAGAAACGAGTGCAGCACAATGATAAATATGAGAGCAGCCTTCCATTGATTCTTGTAGAAAAGGAATGTCTAAGATATCGCCTTCAACCCACTCAATATTGGAATATCGGCTATTCCAATTTTCTCCGTCATAATATTCGAAGATTTTCTTTACTTGATCACATTTTTTCTTAGATCGGTAAATTGCCCTAATTGGTGTTTTTTCAGCCGAAAGCTGAAAGAGCAAGTGCGCTCCCAAAAGTCCTGTGCCTCCCGTAACATAAATCACATCGCTAAATTACAATCTTTGATAGAACGGTTGATATAATGTCCCCATAGAAAAGAGGATTTTAACACATATGAACATTTTACGTCTCTAAACTAATATTAGTTGAATATGAATTATCATACTTTTTGTATCAGTGCTATAGCTTAGCATATCTTTGTATCATGAAACGTTTAGCCTTTCTATTACTACTTATTGTTGTTGGATTAATGACTTCATGTACATCTGAATATGAAGAGCGATTATCAGAAGGATTGAGTTTGAAGGCTAGATTAGCTATCATGGAACAAAATCAAGCGATGATGTCGAATGAATATCTTTCTTCTGAAATATTAGAAATTCGTAATGAAATCAACTTACTTGCGAGGATCTCGGGACATGAAGAGCTTTTTTTACAACAGGTTTATTCTGATTAAATTTCAAGTTCTTCTGCAGGAATCCAGTAGTGAGATTTGAAATTAACAACCCTATCATTACTTACGTTTACTCCCTCACTTTTTAATCTTTCTTCCATTTCTGAAGGTGTGGAAAAGTGCATTTTGCCTGTAAGTAATCCATTTCGATTTACAACCCGATGGGCGGGAATATCTGGGTTGGTATGAGCACTATTCATCGCCCAGCCTACCATTCGACTTGATCGAGGTGCACTTAAGTATTTTGCGATTGCTCCATAAGATGTCACTTTTCCTTTCGGGATTAGTCGAACGACATCGTAGACGTCTTGAAAAAAATCTTTGTGCTTATTTGGAATAGAAGTTTCCATTATTCAACCGTTACGGACTTCGCGAGATTCCTTGGTTGATCTACATTACAGTTCCGCATTACTGCTATATGATAAGATAATAGCTGAAAGGGTATAGTTGCCAATAATGGAACCAAATGTTCATCTGTTTCAGGAATTTCGATGACATGATCAGCGATTGCCGTCACTTGTACGTCACCTTCGGTAACAACAGCGATTATTTTTCCTTTTCTAGCTTTGACTTCTTGAATATTACTGACAACCTTTTCGTACGAAGTACCTTTCGTAGCAATAACGAATACCGGCATTTCTTCATCAATCAAGGCGATAGGACCATGTTTCATTTCAGCTGCAGGGTATCCCTCAGCATGTATATAAGAAATTTCCTTTAGTTTGAGAGCACCTTCAAGTGCAACGGGGAAAGAGCTTCCTCTACCGAGATAAAGTGCATTTGAAGCATGCTGATATTGTGCCGATATATATTTGATCTTATCATTTTTATCCAATACTTGCTGTACCTTTTGTGGAATAGCTTCAAGCTCAGATAACATTGTTCGGAATTTGGATTCACTAATTGTACCCTTTCGTTTTGCTAGTGATAATGCCATCAAAGTCAAAACTGTTACTTGTGCAGTAAACGCTTTCGTTGATGCAACACCGATTTCAGGCCCAGCGTGCGTATATGATCCGGCATCTGTAATTCTAGAAATAGACGAACCAACAACATTACAAATCCCGAGGATAGTCGCTCCTTTGGCTTTTGCTAATTCGAGAGCAGCTAAAGTGTCGGCTGTTTCCCCAGATTGAGATACAGCAATGACTACATCATTTTCATTAATTATTGGGTTTCGATAACGAAATTCACTCGCATATTCAACTTCTACGTTGATACGAGCCAAGTCTTCGAATAAATATTCTCCAACCAAACAAGCATGCCAAGAAGTCCCACAGGCAATCATGATAATGCGATTTGCATTCACCATTTTTTGCTCATATTCTTTAATTCCTCCAAGAGAAACCCAGCCTTGAAGGGCATTCATTCTTCCTCTAAAACAGTCCTCAATAGATCGAGGTTGTTCGTGAATCTCTTTCAACATAAAGTGGTCATAGCCACCTTTTTCCAAAGCTTCTAAATGCAGTTCAAGTTCTTGTACATATGGTGTTTTCTTGACGTCATCAACATCATAAAGTTTCATTTCATCACCAGCACGCAAGACTGCAATTTCCTCATCATTCATGTACACTACTTTTTTTGTGTACTCAACAATTGGTGTTGCGTCTGACGCTAAATAAAAATCGCCCTCGTGGCCAATCCCGATAACAAGTGGGCTACTTTTTCGTGCAGCGATGATTTTATCTGGTTCACTTTTAGAAATTACCACAATCGCGTATGCGCCGATTACTTGTTGTAATGCAAGGCGGACTGCTTCACCCAGTTTTGTGGTCGTATTTTTTCGAATATCACTTATTAGGTAACACAATACTTCAGTGTCTGTTTCACTTTTGAAGGTGTACCCTTTATTTAATAATTCTTGCTTTATGGAATCATAATTCTCAATGATACCATTATGTATAATGGCAAGGTCCTCATCTTCCGAATAATGTGGATGAGCATTGATATCATTTGGGGCACCATGTGTAGCCCATCGAGTATGTCCAATCCCCGTATTTCCTAATCGATCCTTATCTACAGTGAATTCTTCAAGGTTAGCTACCTTACCCTGTTTCTTGTAAATATTGAGTTCTGCATTATGCAATAAAGCAATACCTGCACTGTCATACCCACGGTATTCGAGTCGTTTTAAACCTTTGATGATAATTGGATATGCTTCTTTATGTCCAATGTAGGCTACGATTCCACACATAATAGATCAATTAGAATTCGGTGTATAGTATGTATAATTTTGGTTGCGCTTTATTTGTAGTTTGCGCACCATTAAAGACAATGCGCTCTGCGGATGTATTGTACAGAGTAGGAGAAAAGATTAATTGTGTGTTTTCTAATTCATCATTAACAATTGCTTGCACATAGTTGCGAATGTTGACTTCAAAACTCTTTCGGTAATCGCTGTATGCCCCGACAGCATTGACACTAAATAGTTGGGTTTCACCTTCTGAAAGAATTGTTGCTACTGAAACTTCAAACCCAGGTGTGTATTTAGTGGAAGAGTGATAGTCAACAGGAAGTACAAGCACTGCCTTGTGAATGATTGCATTTTTAGGGATATTACTTAATCCTGGAATTTTAACTACTGCTCTTGGTCCAAAAGCCTGAGCGTAATATTGAATTTGTCCAGAAATAGTATCATTTAATACTGTTTGTACCGCTGTTGCATTTTGATCTTGGTCCACATCAACATGATTGAAGTCTGCACAAGTTGAATTAATCAAGAAATCAAATTGTTTTGGCACATTGTGTTGTCGATAATAGATAGTCAACTTAGATGCTGGATCATTGAGGTTGAAATATGCCACACTTCCTTCACCTGATACCTGAGTATTGTTAGTCTTAATGTGCAATCCTTTAAAATATGATAGAAAAGATTCATTGTCCACAAAATCAGATCCAAGTGCCGCATCTAGAATCATCTGTTCAGCTTTTGCTGGGTCTAGGTGAATTCTAAGTTGTGGCGAAATTAATGTGTCGCCACCAACAACACTCATTTTATTTCTATCTACCTCTACTTGGCTATAACCTGGGCGAACTAAATCATTTGCATTAGTATTTAGTGTTGAACTAGCATAATAAACTGAGTCTAGATCATTTGGGTCATGCATGTCTTCAGTTATCTCAAAAACCTCAAAAGTTTGAACACCAGGCTCACCATATTGGCCAATATATTCTAAAGCTAAAACAAATGAATCAACAATGATGACCGATAAATTCCCAAAATCAGGGTCAAGTCCAGAAAGTCTGAATTGAGAATAAATCTCTGAGTTGAACTTCCCAAATACTGGATCAACGTATGATCCGAGAACACCGAATGCTGGATTGTCAGTAATAATCGAGTCAGGCGAAGGTAAATACGAGAAGGTTTGTAAGCTAAACGTGTCTATTCCACCCGATGCCATTATTTCATTCTGATCAATGTTGTTTTGTCCAATGATATTCTCCTTCTTACATGAAGTGATAAGGAAAATACTTAATAAAAAAGTAGCGGAAAGTGTAAGACCTTTCCGCCACGTCAATGGTTGAATATGATTCATGTTATATGAGAACTTCTGCTTCAATTACTTTATCCAAAAATTCCGAAACTTCTTTG
>NODE-148-length-25120-cov-4.58663_pt1 | contig 25120 bp, 24 predicted proteins | sample MGYA00139097_ERZ477577 | MGnify/ENA metagenome assembly ERZ477577
GCTCCCAATTTGGATCTTCGTGAATTGGTTCGAATGCAGAGAATAAGGCTAAGCGTGAAAAACTACAGTATGTTCTAGATCAAATGCAAAAGATCGATGAAACTACTGCGAAAATGATCCAGAACATTGACGAACTTAAGATGGAAATTCTTAAGGAAAGTGGTGAAGATGTGACAGCTGTAAAGAATAAGGATGAATCTACTATCATTTGGAAAAAAATGGTAAAAGATACTCCAGTTCTTCCAGTAAGAATGAACCTGATGGCGGTACAAGCAAAGGATCAATATGATGTTCCGATGCATGTTATTGTTGGTGAGGATATCAAGAATCCAACTGGAAAAGGAAAAAAGTTGTGGGAAGATTACAACAAGTTCCGTGCTGACATCGTGAAATTAACTGGTTCATATGAATGGGGTGGTAAGCAATTTACTGTTGACCCTAAAGCAATCAATGATTTCAAAGACAATCAAGACTTAACTAAGCAAGTTGAGAAAATGATTGATGCCACTAAAGGTAACCTGAAAGAAGATCGTCAAGTACTAATTGATCTTTACATGGGAATGACGAAGCGTGAGAAGGGCAAAGTTCATGACGTTGAAGGAGTTCACTGGATTGGAGCAACATTTGATCACGCGCCATTAGTTGCGGCTGTAGCGTCGTTATCTTCGATGCAACAAGATGTCTTAGCTGCTCGTGCATTATCGTTAGCTCATTGGAAGTCTAAAGTTTCAACAGGTGAGTATAGCTTCAACAAGATTGAGCCTTTGGCTTATGGACCGTCTGTAGCGAATACTGGAGATGACATCGAACTTAAAGTGATGATGGCAGCTTATGATTCGGATAACCAACCAACAGTTACGATTGATGGTGTTGAAGGTGCTGACGTAACTTACCCTGGTAATGGTACTGGTCTCGTTAAATTGAAGGCTGGTGGTTCAACTATGACTGTTACTGGAACTGTTTCGATAAAGAACAAGTCTGGTGTTAAGAAGACAGAAAAGTGGACTAAGGATATCATTATCATGAAGCCTTCAGGAGCGATTGAATTGCCGGAAATGAATATGTTGTATAGAGGATATGCAAACAAAGTTGAAGCTACTGCTTCAGGATATGATCAAACAAGTTTATCAGGTTCTGGCGTTAGTTTGACTAAGTCAGGAACTGGTTGGATTGCAAAGCCAACTGGTAGAGCAAGAGAAGCTTATTTGACTGTTTCCGGTAAGAATACCTCAACAGGAAAATCTGTATCGCTGAAAAAAGTAAAATATAGAGTAAGTAATTTGCCTGATCCAGAGTTATATTGGGGTGCTGCAAAGAACGGAATGAAAGGATCTAAAGCGGAAACGAAGTTGTTCGCGAAGTATCCACCTGAAATTCCATTGAATGCATCATTTACGATTAGAAGCTGGGAATGTAGTGTTCCTGGTGCTGCTCGTCCTGTTATGGGAACTGGTGGTAACATTTCTGCTGCAAGTGGATTAATCCGTGCGGCGAAGCCTGGTAGTCAAATTAGTTTTATCTGTACAGTAGTTGGTCCTGATGGTATCGCGCGTAAGAAAGCGGGAGCATTTAAAATTTAATTTAAATTAGGAGTTATGAAGAGTCTATTTATTGGTGTAGTTGGAGTTTTCTTCATCGGTACTACCGCATTTAGCCAGCAACAAGAAGAGATTAATGGCGGTCCGGTAAATGTACCTACGGAGGGAATTATTGATGGGGTATTCATTCAGGAACACATTCCGACTAAAAGAATGATACCTTATGAGTTTGTTCGAGAGGCGGATGCAATCTGGAGCAAGAGAGTGTGGGAATATATAGACCTTCGTGAGAAGATTAATTTACAGATGTACTATCCATTGGATGATATTACTCCGTTTGGAACGTGGGTGAAGAATTCAACGAGATGGAGTTTGTGGACGGTAATTAGACAACATGTTTTGAATGGAGACCTTCGGGTGTTTTCGCCATACGATCCTTTAAGTTACGGTCTTGGTAAAATGGATGGATATGAATTAAAGTATCCAATTGATCCAGAACCAGGGTTGACGTTCTATACGGATTCTATTTTCCGTGATAATATGACGTACTACTTGGGACAACTTGGAGTTCAAAGTGATATTCCACTGACAGATGAATACGGTGATCCTATCGTTTTAACATTGCCAGATGGAACCATGGAATTCAAGTACCCACCACGTGATACACTTTGGTACACATCTAAAGACATCATTCAATATAGAATTAAAGAAGATTGGTTCTTTGACAAAGAAAGATCAGTCTTGGATGTGAGGATTATTGCTCTTGCTCCAGTTGTATACAAGGTGGATGAAGATGCGAATGGTATCAAGAGTATTAGTGGTATGAAGGAATTGTTCTGGTTGTACTTTCCGCACTGTAGATTTGTATTTAACAACTACTTTGTGTACAATGATAAGAACGATGCACAATGGATGAGTTTTGATGATTTGTTCTGGAAGCGTAGATTCAATAGCGTAATGTATAAGGAGAGTAATACTTATGATCGCGATATTGATAGCTACAGAGCAGGTGTTGATGCGCTCCATGAGTCTGAACAAATTAAAAATGAGATTAGAAATATTGAACACGATGTTTGGTCGTTCTAATTGAATTGATTTATTGAAAGCCCTTCATTGTAAAATGAAGGGCTTTTTTTGTGCATAGAGAATCATTATGTAACTCATTAATTCTATTTCGTTATGTTGACTGAGAATAGCAAGTAGTGTTCTCATATCTCCAAATAATCAAATACAGAATTATGAATAATATAAAAGCTATTCTTTTGATAGTTATTTGCAGTGGACTGTTTGCCTTGCAGGGATCTTGTCAACCGATCAATGCGGGACCTATTCCCGTTACACCAAGTGGAATTATTAATGGTCCGGCAGCAATCATCCCAGAGAATATTCCAACGAAACGGATGATTCCTTATGAGTATGTTCGAGAAGCGGATGTATTATGGAGTAAGCGCGTTTGGCAATTTATCGATCTAAGAGAGAAAATAAATCACTCTTTGTATTATCCTATGGATGAAATAACTCCATATGGAACATGGTTAAAGAATTCTACTCGATGGAGTCTATGGACAATCATAAGAACTAATGTGCTCAATGGAGATCTGCGTGTCTTCTCACCATATGACCCGTTAAGTTTCGGACTTGGAGTCAAAGATGGATACGAATTAAAGTATCCAATCGACCCACAGCCCGGTGGTAATTTTTATGATGATTCTCTGTTTAGAGATGAATTGCTTTGGTACCTTGGGTATTTGGGGCCACAAAGTGATATCCCAATGGTCGATTCTTACGGAGATCCTCTGGTCATTATTAATCCTATAGATGGATCTCAAGAATATAAGTATCCTGATAGAGATACTATGTGGTATACTTCTAAAGATATAATTCAATACCGTGTCAAAGAAGATTGGTTTTTTGATAAGGAACGTTCAGTATTAGATGTTAGGATCATTGCTCTAGCACCTGTTGTTTATGATGTTGAGGAGGATGTGGATGGTAATAAAAGTATAAGTGGTACCAAAGAACTCTTTTGGCTGTATTTTCCACATTGTAGATATGTATTCAATAATTACTTTACTTACAACGACAAAAATGACATGCAATGGATGAGTTTTGATGACCTTTTCTGGAAGCGGCGATTCAGTTCAGTTATTTATAAAGAGAGCAATACATATGATAGAGATATTGATAGTTATACAGCTGGAGCTGAAGCGCTTCATGAATCTGAATTGTTAAAGAATGAAATTAGAAACATTGAACACGATGTGTGGTCATTCTGATAACCCTTTTGCCATATTGAATGTTTATTTATGTTGAGAAGCTCCAATTCTGAGTACTTAGTTAATTCTTAGCCAAGTAACCAAGACGGGATAATACGTCCTGTTTTACAAAAGCGACGGTGTGAAATAAGCCTGCATTAGGCAAGAATAGTGATTATATCTGCCTAATTCAGTTTGAATCATACCACAATCGAATTATCTTTGCGCCATGATAAACCTGGAACGTATTGGTGTACACCTTCCTCAAGGATACCTTTTTAATGATATTAGCCTTCAAATAAATCGAGGTGATAAAATTGGATTAGTAGGAAAAAATGGTGCTGGAAAATCAACAATGCTTCGACTTTTGGCTGGTACTAACATTCCATCGGATGGAAAAATACATAAACCTAAAGACTGCCATATAGGATTTTTAACGCAGGATATTAAGATAGATACAAATCAGACGGTATTTGATTACCTAAACAAGTCTAATGAAGATTTGACTAGGTTAAAATCGCGAATAAATGAAATCAATGAAGAACTTGTAGTACGAACGGATTATGAATCTGAAAGCTATCTAGATCTGTTAGATGAATTGACTGAAGTGAATCATGAATTCACGATTAGAGAGGGATTTTTGTGGGAAGAGAAAATAACTTCTACGTTGAAGGGACTTGGATTTCAAGATGAAGAGCTCCATAGAAGTTTGTCGACCTTTTCGGGGGGATGGAAAATGAGAGCGGAATTAGCCAAGATTTTGGTCAATGCTCCTGATGTTATTCTTCTAGACGAGCCAACAAATCACCTAGATATCATTTCGATTAGCTGGTTGGAGAATTACTTAAAAACCTTCCCTGGTGCAGTTATTGTTATTTCTCACGACCGGTTGTTTCTTGATAATGTTACAAAAAGAACCTTGGAAATATCCAAAGGAAAAATTTTGGATTTTGCACATCCATACTCAAAGTATAAGCTATTGAGGGCCGAGGAATTGGAAAGATTAGCTGGAGCAAAGAAGCAGCAGGAAAAAGACATTAAACATACCGAAGAACTCATCAATAAATTTCGCGCTAAGAAAAACAAAGCGGCTTTTGCTCAATCGTTGATCAAAAAATTGGAGAAAACTGAAATAATTGAGGTTGATTCTGATGAGATTGCTGGGTTACAAATTAGTTTCCCATTAAGTGTCCAACCTGGTAAGTGGGTGCTGGAGATGGAAGATATGGGGAAATCATTTGGAGATAAACTTCTTTTCAAGAATGTCAATTTAACTGTGGGGCGTGGTGAAAAAATTGCTTTGTTGGGTGCAAATGGTACGGGTAAATCAACCCTGCTTAAGCGGATCATGAAGAATTTGGAAGGGGATGGAACGGTGAAGTATGGACACAATGTAAATATTACTTATTTCGCACAGGATCAAGCGGAGGCTCTAGATACTAGTAAGACTGTTTATGAAACGGTAGATGAAACAGCAAAAGGAGAAATTCGAAAAAGTCTGCGCTCTGTGTTAGGGGCCTTTTTATTCCGAGGAGAAGATGTTGATAAGAAAGTTAGTGTATTATCCGGTGGAGAGCGTACAAGACTGGCTCTATGTCAGTTATTGTTAAGTCCTTCGAACTTTTTGATTCTTGATGAACCTACAAATCATTTAGATATCCAGAGCAAAGAGGTATTGAAAAGTGCTCTTCAAAACTACGAAGGAACCTTTATTGTTGTTTCTCACGATAGAGAATTCCTTGAAGGGTTAACAAATCGAATTTGGGATATTGAAAATAAATCATTAAAAGTTCATCATTTTGGCGTGAAAGACTTCTTGAAAAGAAAAATGGAGGTTTTCAACCCTAAACCTGTTCTCAAGAAAGAGAATAAGGAAAAATCTGAAACTAATTCTAAGAAGAAACTCTCATATCACGAAGAGAAGGAGTTAAAGCGCAAAAAGAACAAGTATCAAAATCAGATGAGTAGATCTGAGCAAGAAATAGAGAAACTAGAAGCGCAAATTGTTGAGCAAGATGAAATCATTGCCAATTTGAACTATGATGACAAAGATGAATCGGAAAAGGTGTTAGGTAAGTATCAGCTCTTAAAACAAGAGCTTGATAAGCAAATGGTTTTGTGGGAAGAAGCTACGGAAGCATTAATTGAGATAGATTGAGTTGAATATTATTAATTCTATTAGGTTATTATCGACCACTTTTCTTTCGATGTTTTGCTATTCTTTTCTGACGTTTCTTACTCTGTTTAATGGACTTTCTTGCTGCTTTTGACTGCATACTCCAGTAATGTTTATAGGCAGCCTTTTGTTCTTTTTTAGCAATTTTGGATTGCTTCTTTTGATTTTTAGCAAGTTGTTTTTCTGCTTCTTCAACAGTAGCAGGTGTGGCACCGGGGCCTTTACTTGCACAACTAGGTGCAAGAGTTAACGCAGACAATAAAAGAAGTACATATATCGTTTTAATCTTCATAACTTTACATACTACTAGAAAGAACGTAATGAAGGTACAATTTATTTTTATCCTGTTTATTGGGACAATGCTTTTTGGATGTACGAAAAACAATAATCACCCAGTTCCAAGTATTCCATTTGACATTACAATTAATATTACTTTGCCTAGCTACTCCAATTTGATTGGGGTCAGTGGATGGGCATATGTCAATGGAGGCTCTAAAGGTATTATTGTCTATCGCAGAGGTGTTGATGATTTTATCGCATTTGATCGTCATTCTCCGGCTGATGTTAATGGGGATTGTCCACCGCTATTTCCAGACGCTAATAATTATCTACAATTGAACGATACATGTATGACTGCTACATTCTCATTGTACGATGGATCACCAATCTCTGGTTCTGATTATGGACTGCGACAGTATCAAACGGCATGGAATGGAAATGAAACGCTACGTATTTACAATTGATTGAGTATTTTTGCGGCAATTGTTTGAGATATGAATGACATTAAAGTAACGATAATAGACCGAGAAGGTCAAAGTCACGAATTAGTCGGTCCAACGGACATGAATATGAACATCATGGAGTTGTGTAAAGCTTATGAGTTACCTGTTTTGGGGGAATGTGGAGGGATGGCAATGTGTGCTACGTGTCAGTGCTATTTAGAGTCGGACACAACCGTACCTGAGCAAAGTGATGATGAACTCGACATGCTTGATCAGGCATTTTTTGTGGAAGATAATAGCCGTCTAGGATGTCAATTACAACTTACTGAAGAAATCGACGGTATCGTTTTGCGTTTAGCGCCAGAAGCCTAAATCAATTCTTTAATTCTTTTGGAATCGTGCAAATAGGTATAGGTTCTACTTTGTGCTTATTAGCTGAATTTAATCTCCTATAAATCGAAAGAACTTCGAGCTCTCTTGTTGATAATAATTTTTCCTCTCCAGAAAAATCCATTGCCCATTCCAGTTCTGGATAACTCGCTCCAATCTGATCTTCATCTGAACGTCCGTCTGCCCATAATCCATCTGTAGGTTTAGCATTCACTATTTCGTTAATAACTTGTACTGCACGCGAAACTGCCCAGACTTCAGTCTTTGTTAAGTCAGCTATAGGACTGATGTCGACGCCTCCATCACCATATTTTGTAAAAAAACCAATACCAAAATCTTCAATTTTGTTTCCGGTACCAGCGACGAGACAATTGTTTGCTTGTCCTAATGCATAAAGAGTTGTCATTCTCAAGCGTGCTCTCGCATTCGCCATCGTTAGATGTTCGTCATCAATTGTAAATGGCATCTTTTTTTCGAAATCAGAAAAGGTGCTTGTTAGATCAATATCAAATGATTGGACATTTGAAAACCGATTTTTTAAATCCTGAATATGATTCATTGCACGTTGATACTCTTCGCTTGTTTGTCGAATAGGCATGCTTAGAAGAAGAACATTCTTCCCAGTCATTGCACACAATGTGGAAGTCAATGCAGAATCTACACCACCAGAAATGCCTACAACGAATCCAGAAAGCCTAGCTTTTGTACAATAATCATCGAGCCAGGCAACAATATGATTGGCAATTTCTTTTGCTTTCAAATGAAGGTAATTCTAAAAAAGAACGGAAACTTTGAACATCAACTGACTTTGAGAAGCCTTATTTGCGAAAAAATCAATTCCACCTGTTGTGTTGTTTTCTCCGCCAGTGTTCATCATGTACGTTCTTTTATTATACAATGGAGTAAACCCGTAATAATAGCCTATTTCTGCCATTAACGAAGTAGAACCAATGAAATTCCATTCAGCACCTCCGGAAAGACCAACAGCAGATTTCAAAAAGAACATTTCACTCTTTGCTTTCATGTCTTTGTTCTCATCATTATTCATGACGCTACCATCTGTCATGTCAATGTTAGATCCTTGATCTGTAAATTTATTGGATACTAAAACGCTTGTACGAAGTCCAAACTTACCAAAGTAGCGAAAGTACCCGATGAAGTTTGTTCGGAATACTAACATTGTTGGAATAGAGATATAAAGAGGTTTTTGCTTTCGAGATGCTAATCTATAGTAATTCTCAGTACCGTCGAGAGCAAGAAGATCCGCCTCGCTTTCTACTCGAATAAGGTTCTTGTCACTTGTATTATAGGCATACATGATTGTATCACCACCAGGAGTGTTATATTTTAATGATTCGAAGTCAAACTCAATTCCAGTAGAGAAACCAATCGTTTCTGTGAATCCAAAATTGACATTGGCTCCAATTGTCATGTCACTTCCAACTCCTCCTTTCTCAAGGTAGTCTGTACCCATTTTCTGGAAATTCATTCCATAACCCATAACCAATCCTGCCTGAACTTTCTTGTCAGCTGCATCCTGAGCATTTACATTTGTTGTGAATGTTAGCAACGCTAGACCAAGTAGTATTCTTTTCATCTCCTTTTTTTTGTTTGATTTGTGGATTCCTCAAAATTCCTATGTTTTGAGTACTTTTGAGTACGAAATTAAAGAATATTAATGACTCTTAAAAACATTTTAATTCCGCTCATTTGTCTTATCGCGTTAGTGAGTTGTAAGAATGATCCTCTTGACGTTGACGCGTCTGGGGTTAAGGTTGATTTGAACTTTATTGATGTAAATGATGTTCTTATGAATAGTGATTCTGTGAATTTGATAAAAGAACACAATAACTTCAAAAACGAAATCACGAATATATATGCTTATTTAATTGGCCATTGCATGGAAATTGGAGATGTTGCAGACACAGCCTTTTTTAATAGTATTCAATTGTTTCGTTCTGACTCAATGATCCAAAAACTCAATGATAATATTGAGGCGAAGTTTGTAGAAAAAAAGAAGATAGAATCAATAATTGTCAATGGATTCAAGCATTTGAAGTTCCACTTGCCATTAGCGAAGATGCCTTCTAATGTGGCTTATTTAAATAGTCTTTTTCGTTCGGGTGTTTTTTGTACAGAAGAAGAAGTTGGCATAGGTTTACAGCAATATTTGGGAGCAGACAACGAAGTTATCATGCAGTTAAATCCTGAATATTACTACGATTGGATGAAGAAGGGCTTTGATGCAAAATTCTTGGAACGTGACGTCTTAACCGGGTGGATTGAAACACATATTGTTGAAGAAAAAGAAGGGAATTTGGCTGAAAATATTATTCGTTGGGGTAAGGTTCTTTACCTGACGGAAGCAGCATTCCCTGACCAAGAGCAATATTTGATTCTCCGCTATTCAAAGGATGACTTGGATTGGGCCTTAGAGAATGAGTTCCCTTATTGGAAGTATTTGATGGATGAAGAATTGTTATTCAAAAAGGATGAACGAATAATACGTAATATGATCGGCGACGGACCTTTTACACCTGGACTTCCAGAACAGGAAGGTCCTGATCGTCTAGGTCAATTTATAGGCTGGAGAATGGTACATATGTACATGGAGAAAAATGAGACTTCTGTGGAGAAGATGATTACACTTCCCTACAATGAAATATTAAATGATTACGAAATAGATTAAGATGGAAGATAAAGTTGTGAAAACTTCTGAGATATCAATAAAAGTTGGTTTAAACGAGAATAATTTACCTGTTGGGATGAAATGGACGGCACCAGATGGATCGGTGATCGATTCTCCAGCAAAGGCTATGTTATTGTCATTGTGGGATCCTGCTCAGAACAATACCATGAAAATTGATTTATGGACAAAGGATATGTCCGTAGAAGAAATGAAACAGTTCTTTCACCAAACCTTATTGACGTTGGCAGATTCTTTTGAGCGGGCAACAGGCGAACAAAATATTAGTGAAGATTTGAGAGACTATTGTTATCACTTCGCTGATAAGATGCAGATTCTTCCAGAGAAAGAATAATTATGGCAACTGGAAACCTAAGAAAAATGATCACCAATTTAGGAGATCAGGTGGAGTATACACTTCGATTGTCTGAAGATATTGCAATGAATGATCTTGTCGGACAAGAGATTCATCTTGAATGGTTGGGCACAATCAATTGTCAGAAATGTAACAAAATCACCAAAAAGTCCTTTGGAGAGGGGTTTTGTTACAATTGTTTTATCTCGGCTCCTGAATCTGCAGAATGTATTATTCGACCTGAATTGTGTCGCGCTCATTTAGGTGAAGGGCGTGATCCGGAATGGGAAGAAAAACACCATAACCAACCTCATATAGTTTATCTCGCGGCTTCTAGCGCAGTGAAGGTTGGCATAACAAGAGCAACACAAGTCCCTACTCGATGGATAGATCAAGGTGCTTCTTCTGCGATTCGTCTTGCAGAAACACCTAATCGCTATCAGGCAGGAATGATTGAAGTTGCGCTAAAGGAGTTTTTTACAGATAAGACCCATTGGCAGAAGATGTTAAAAAACGATATTGATGAAACGATCGATCTTGTAGAATCGAAATGGGAGCTCGAGGAACACTTACCAAATGATATCATCGAGTTATTCTCTGAGAACGATGAGATTGTAGAGTTGAATTACCCAGTTATGTCCTATCCTTTGAAAGTAAAGAGCCTTTCATTTGAAAAAAATCCATCTGTACGCGGCAAATTGGCTGGGATAAAGGGGCAATACCTCATTTTTGATACAGGTGAAGTACTGAACATTAGAAAACATACGGGATACCATGTTGAAATTAAGTAGTTTACTAATCATGTTGTCGTTTTCGACCATAGGAATGACGCAGGTCTGGGAATGGACAGAATTACAACAAATGCCTTTTCGTACTTCTAATAACGCGATGTGTGAAGCCAAAGTTTCAACAGATGAGTTTGTGTATTCTTTCGGTGGCATTGATACCACGAAAGTTTATTCTGGAATCCACAATCGTTGTTTTAAATATACGGTTGCAACAGATACTTGGATCGAGATAGACTCCTTACCAGATCCAGAACCAAAAATTGCGGCAGCTGCTTCTTTTGTGAAAGGGAAAATATACATAATTGGCGGTTATCATGTTTATCAGGGAGGAAGTGAGGTTTCTTCTGAATTGGTGCATGTTTACAACCCTGTGACAGATACCTTTGAAGCAAATGGGGCGATCATACCAACACCAATAGATGATCACGTGCAGTGCGTTTATAAAGATAGTTTGATTTTTGTGGTGTCTGGCTGGAGTAATACAGGGAATGTGGCGAATGTGCAAATATACGACCCTACCTTGGATCAATGGCAAGCTGGCACAAATACGATCAATAATGCCTTCTTTAAGGCTTTTGGCGCATCAGGAACAATCATTGGGGATACTATTTATTATCATGGAGGAGCAGCAGGGGGATCTTTCGCTGCACGGAAATATATGCGTAAAGGTTATATTAATCCGTTGGATCCAACAGATATAACTTGGGAACAAATGGCGGATGCACCGGGTGAAGCGGGATATCGTTCGGCTTGTAGCAGTAGTGGTAATACCTTGTTTTGGGTAGGTGGATCTCCGATTTCTTACAACTACAATGGAATTGCTTATAATGGCAGTGGTGGAGTGGATCCATCAGCTCGCGTGCTGACTTTCAATGTAGCAAGCTATGATTATTACGACAATATCTCTGAACCTTTTGGGGTAATGGATCTTCGTGGGATCGCCAAGTTAGATAATAATCGCTGGATTGTATGTGGAGGAATGGATACAAATCAGGTTGTGTCAAACCGAACACTTTTACTGTTTGGTCCCATTGCTCTTGGTATTGAAGAAAATGTGTATGATAATTTAATTGTGAAAGATTTGGGTGATCGAATCATCATTGAAGCAAATGAGGTAATGAGTCCTCGCCTTATGAATCTGGAAGGGAGACAACTAAAATCATTTGATTCAAATACTTCATTTGAAATAATTCGAGAGGATTATCCTGATGGACAGTATTTATTCATTTTTGGTAGTTCTACCTTACGTATTCGAATTTAAAATGGGAAAAAACAAGCTAAAGAAGTTTGCGGCAGTAAAAGACTATGATCATTTTTATGAGCCAGTGATCAAAGAACCTTTTCCAATGAAAGGGAATTGGAGAAAAGAGCATTTTGAAAATGATAATCCAATTGTTCTTGAATTGGGTTGTGGAAAAGGGGAGTATTCTGTAGGATTGGCCAAGCACTTTCCAGAAAAGAATTTTATTGGAGTTGATATCAAAGGAGCTCGTATGTTCGTTGGTGCTGAGCAAGCGCTGAATGATAACATGAGAAACGTCGCTTTTTTACGTACTCGCATTGATTTTATTGAAGATTATTTTGGTATAGGGGAAGTCGATGAAATTTGGTTAACCTTTTCTGATCCTCAACCAAAGAAACCTAATAAGCGCTTGTCTTCACCATTTTTCATTGATCGGTATCGAAAGATATTGAAGCCGGGTGGATTCGTGCATATGAAAACGGATAGTGATTTGTTGTTTGAGTATACAGAAGAACAAATCAAGGAGAATTATGAGTGTTTAGAGCTTACATGGGATTTGTATGGAGAATTACCTGAAAAAATAGATCCTGTGACACGAGATATTTTTCACATAAAAACTCATTATGAGAAGCTATTTACTTCACGTGGTTCTGTAATTAAATACGCACGGTTTAAAATCCACTAATTTCCCGTAAAGTAATACAAGCGAGTCTTCCCGTTGAGGAGTTGATCAATGTATAGATTACCCACTTTTTTTGAGAGAACCTCACGCCCTAAAAGATCGACAGTTTTAACGACTGTTGTTTGTTCGGCAATAGGCTCAGTGATTTCCAAATAACAATCTCCGTCATAAGTAAAAGGAATTGATCCTAAACGGCCAATGCCATATGGAATATACACTTGATATGTTTCCCCGAGTGTAGGAATAATTGCCTGGCTAGTTTCTCCAGTTGACCATTCATATGATCCATATGTATTTTCCGCTTTGATATAAGTTTGTCCAAGGGAATCGAAGCAATAGATATCAGGTCGGGGCAATGAAAAATCCAAATGAAAAGGCATAGTTCGATAGGTTTGAACACTATCTGTGAAATAGTATTCTGCAGCGAAATCTAAGTTATTGTCGTAAACAACTACACTAGGTTCGGGTCGGTAAATGTTGCCATAGCTCACTACACCATAGTTGTCAATCTTTCGATGACTTCCCATAGCTCGACCATAGATAGACGGAGTTGGGTCGAAAGCTTCAGTTAGTGTGGCAGTCCAGTTAGCAGTGTCTAGCTGATAGGTGAGTCCACGTGATTTTTTTGGCATGGACAAATTTCCATTATCAAACAAAGAATAAGTGCTGTTTCCATAAGATCGAATATCATGCTGACCACTGAAACCTATATCATTGACAAAGGTGAAATCTGAATTGATACCACCGAGTCTCCAGAGAACTTGTCCGGTCGCTCGATCTATTTTCACAATGGTATTGATGTGTCTACCAGAACAAAGAATGTTTCCGTCATCGTCGATTTCAACGGCATTCATATGGAAATAGTCGAAATTATTCACATTATAATTAAAACCGTATGCTTCTGATGGATGCACATAGTCGCAGCTGTTCCAATTAAAAATAAGGCTCCCATTGTTGTCGAATCCCTGAATTCCATTACAAATAACATTCGTATTGGGTACGCCAACATTACCATCAAAAATGTAGCCACTTAGATCAAAAACGCTGTCAACTTGCGTGATAATAAATTGATTTCCGGTGGATGTCAATTCATTTTCATGACTATCTGGATTCATACCATTCATTGCAGTGACTGTATCCGTTATTTGGAGTAAAGTATCCAATTTTACAAAATGCATGTTCTGTCCAGAATACATGATGTTCTGAAGAAAAACTCCATTCGATTCGTCATAGTATAGGCAGTTGTTTGCTACAGCATTTGCAGGTGTTTCGGTTTGATACCAAGCGATGTATCCTTGTGGATCGAAGATTACGCCTCGATGATAATCGTACGCGCCAACTTGCTGAGCTCTATGAAAAAAATTGACCGATAGGTGAAAATCTATTTGTGGGTCATTCTGCACATATTCGTATGGAAAGACCCCATGCGGTACTGGCCGATTAAAATTTTGACCGAAAAAATTGCCGGTAGAAAGTCCAATAAGAATGAATAGCACCAGCGATTTGATCATAAAAATGAGGAATTATGCAACACGAAGTTTAGCCAGTTTAGATTTCGAAAATTGTGCTTTGGCATATTCTATCTCTACACGAAATTCAGTTTCATCTTTCGAAGGCAAGTCATACATTGCTTCATTGAGAATTGCTTCACATATTGACCTTAATCCTCGTGCTCCTAATTTAAATTCAAGAGCTTTTTCAACAATAAAATCTAGAACTTCACTGTCAAATTTCAAATCGATTCCATCTAACTCAAATAAGCGTAAATACTGTTTGACAAGAGCATTTTTTGGTTCAGTTAAAATACGTCTAAGTGCTGCAGCATCTAAAGGTTCTAAATAAGTAAGTACAGGAAAACGCCCTATTAATTCAGGGATAAGCCCAAATGTCTTGATGTCTGTTGGGTTGATGTATTTTAATAATGATTCATGATCAATTCGAATTTCGTCAGAACTTGAGAAACCAATGGTTTGGCGGTTAACACGGTTAGCTATAATTTTCTCAACCCCATCGAATGCGCCTCCACAAATGAACAAAATGTTCTTTGTATCAATTTGTATCATTTTTTGCTCTGGATGTTTACGACCTCCTTGCGGCGGTACGTTTACTTGTGAGCCTTCCAATAATTTCAATAAAGCTTGTTGAACACCCTCACCTGAAACATCCCGTGTAATAGAAGGGTTGTCCGATTTACGAGCAATTTTATCAATCTCATCAACAAAGACAATTCCTTGTTGAGCAGCATTAACATTGTAATCAGCAGCTTGAAGTAGCCTTGATAAGATACTTTCTACATCTTCACCAACATAACCCGCCTCTGTAAGTACAGTAGCATCTGCAATGCAAAAAGGAACATTCAACATTTTAGCAATTGTTTTCGCTAATAATGTTTTCCCCGTCCCCGTTCGACCAACTAGAATTACATTTGATTTTTCAATTTCAATTTCGTCCTTGGTTGGTTTTTGATTTAACCGCTTATAATGGTTATAAACAGCAACAGAAAGAACTTTTTTTGCATCTTCCTGGCCAATTACATATTCATCTAGTTTTGCCTTTATTTCTATAGGCTTCAATACATTGACAACAGTTTCTCCCTTGTCAGCGTGAACGTCTTCCTCCTTCACAATTGAATGTGCTTGTGTAACACAACTTTCACATATGTGTCCTGAGACACCCGCGATTAGCATTCCTACCTCTTCACGAGATCTACCACAAAATGAACAACCTGCTTCTTTCTTTGACATATTCTTTTTGACAAAAAAGCCCGTCACCATAGGGTATCGGGGCTCAATTACTTATTACAAAAGTACGCTATTTCTTATTACGAAGCAATACTTCGTCAACCATTCCATATTCTTTTGCTTCATTGGCTGTCATCCAGTAATCTCTGTCTGAATCAGCCCATACCTTATCATATTCTTGTTTAGAGTGTGTTGCAATAATATCGTACAACTCTTTTTTCAACTTCTGTATCTCACGTGCTGTGATTTCGATATCAGATGCTTGACCTTGCGCTCCACCTAATGGTTGGTGAATCATAACTCGTGAATGTTTCAATGCTGAACGTTTACCTTCCGCTCCAGCACATAATAAAACAGCTCCCATTGAAGCAGCCATACCAGTACAAATTGTTGCCACATCAGGATTGATATACTGCATAGTATCATATATACCCAATCCAGCATAAACGGATCCTCCTGGAGAGTTCAAGTAAATTTGAATATCCTTCTTTGCATCAACAGACTCAAGGAACAACAACTGAGCATTAATGATATTAGCGACTTGATCATTGATTCCAGTACCAAGGAAAATGATTCTGTCCATCATAAGACGCGAAAAAACATCCATTTGAGTCATGTTAAGCTGACGCTCTTCAATAATGTATGGTGCTACTGATGAATCAATATAACTCTCCATATGCATGCTGCTAATCCCATGGTGTTTGGTCGCATACTTCTTAAATTCGTTGTTGTCAAACATATAAATGTTGTATTTTGTTTTTACTGAACGTTAAAGATAAAAGCAAAGTTGGGAATGACAATCAAAAAAAAATGAAAAAACGTTAAGAGATGAGATGATTTTCTAGAGTTGTTATCTTTACTAAGGCACATTTTGAAACCGGAAGAATTATATAATAAACGAATTCTACTTTCACCATTGAATTGGGGGATGGGACATGTTTCACGTTGTATTGGTTTGGTAGACCAGTTGAGAAGTCAGAATAATGAAGTTATTATAGCTTGCTCAGAATCACAGAGAGTTGTGTTTAAGGAGTATTTTGATGATTTAACTTATGTACTTCATGCACCTTATCCGTTTAAGTTTGGCAAGAAGGGATGGTTTTCTTTTGATTTATTGAGACAATTTAGACGACTTAATAGAAGAAGAAGAAAGGAGCTCGTAGAAGTTGCACAACTTGTGAAAGAGCATGCTGTTGATATAATAATTTCAGATCATCGTTATGGCTTTCAGAATGAATTGACATATTCAATTTTTGTTACGCATCAGTTGAATTTACCATTATTGTGGTATGAAGCATTTATACAACAGATTCATAAAAAGCTAATTAAAAAATTCAACGGTGTTTGGGTGATGGACTTTGCTGATAGTAGATTGTCAGGAGAATTATCTCGAAACACACCTTTGTTTACGGTAGATTATATCGGACCGTATTCACGTTTTCAATTGTATTCTATGCCTAATAAAAAGGATAACTTGACTGTATTGGTTGCAAGTGGTCCTGCGGTATATGCTCAACAACTGGTTGATAAATTTGCTGATCAAGACGCACAATCAAAAGTGATGTTGATTGCTAGTGATGAGATTGAAACCAATGGATTACCGATAATTCACGGCTGGCGAGAGCAAGATCAAAAAATGTTAATGGCTAATTTGATTATCTCTAGGTCTGGCTATTCAACCATAATGGACCTACATTATTTAGGGGTAAAAGCAGAGCTTGTACCTACCCCAAGGCAGAGAGAACAAGAGTATCTAGCTAAATTGTACGAAACAAAAAAACGCTCTACGAATTAACTCGTAGAACGTTTAATATTATCTAAATAGGATTAATATTTCAAGATTTTTTTTGTCGTTCCATCTTTAAAGAGCAATAATTGCACCCCTCTATAATTTTCATCTACTTTTTGTCCAAGAAGGTTGTATCGGCCGATTAGTTCATTTTCAAGCAGTACAGTATTATCAATGGATACAATTTTAAAGTGTTTACTTATGGTACCGTCAAGATCTGTTTGCTTTAATCGGTAGTAATTTACTACTTCCCGAAAACTGATGTCAACGAATTGATAATCTTGTTGAGTTTCTGAGTTTCCAACTGAAGCAATAGTGCTAATCTCTTCCCATTGTAGACCGTCTGTACTTCTTTCAAGAGTAAAGTAGTCAGAATTATGTTCTGAAGCTGTAGACCATCTTAATACGTTACCATGGTCAGTTTTTCTACCTTCGAATAAGAATAATTCAACTGGTAAAATTGTTACAGGACAAGTAGCACTTGCTGTATCACGCATTAGGTATAGCCATGCTAAGTTTAGTGGATTGTTAGCTAACCCTGGGGTTTCATTACCAGCAGCGACTGTTCCAGATGACCAATTAGCAATATCAAAGAAGTCACCATCTGTGAACCATCCGCACATTCCTGAACCACTTCCAGTGAATAATTTTAAATTGTGTGGCCCTCCTGTTATTTCGCTACCACCATAGGAAACGCCATGATAATAGGTGCCGTCTGGCTGTCGTACTTGTATTGCATCACCATCATTTCTAAGGCTTAATGGATTCCATCCTGTTAAAGGCGAAGTTGCATAAGATCCAGCACATCCAGCATATGTTGAGTCGGGACTTGTTGTTGCAGGAAAGCTTGTGCATCGCTCAAACAAAGTGCTATTATGCGGAACAACATATAATGAATCATTATCACTATCTGTTGGATCGTCTGGAGGTAATGCTAAATTTGGATCATCTGCATTGTATACTACGATCAGTGATCCAACTGGAATAGAGGCCCATTGCGCGTCGTAGGTAAAGCGGAAATGTCCTGGGGCAATTCCTGATGCATTCGCGTCATAATCTGCGGGATTCGTAAATGTTGCATTGTTATCATCTAAAATATATCCACGAATATCAACTAAATCACCGCAATTTCCTGCTACAACAAATTCATAGAATTCACGATTACCCGTATTTCCATTCGACCATTCATTGATTATCAATCCTGAAGCTGAAGGCAATCCTGGGCCGCATGAGCCCGATTGCGTTATGGTGAAAACACTACTACTTGAGCCAATAGTTGTTGGACTATTTGATACAATTCGAATGCGATACCCTGCTCCGGTGCTTGTACCTGCTGGGATCGTAATATTGATAAGCCCTGAATTAGCTGTTGATGTAAGCGTCCCTATAGTCGTTGGACTTGCAAAGCTTCCTGAAGCATCAGATAGTTGAGCGCTGTATACATTTCCTCCTGCAAATGTTCCTGTCGATGTAAAATCAACTGTTCCGGTGTCATCTGTTCCTGCACAGTCTACTGTGAAAGATGGTCCTGTTATGGTTCCAGTCGTAATTGTGTTAGAGGAGCATCCGCAAATTAAAGAGATATCATCGAGGTATATACTTCCAGCAGATCTTGAAACTACGAAAAAACGAATGTAATAAGTACCTGTTAGATTCAGGGCAACATTAATTTGGGTATATGTGTTTGTAATGGTCCCTCCAACTCCATCTTCAGTAACAGTTGCTTGAGTAGTCCATGGTCCAGCTGTACTAGTTGATGTCTGAATATCCAATACCCAATTATCTGGATCTGATGAAGTTCTTACATAAAAAGATAAATCGCAAGGGTCAATGTATGCAGGCGTAATTAGCTCATCATTTGCTCCATTCATTCCGAATTTGTTAGCTCCTGAATTGTTGGTGCCTCCATTAACGTAGCTACTAACAGCTGACCAGGTTCCTTCTGAGGTTATTTCAGTCCAGTTACCTGAAGAATGTGTCGCCCACTCAGGAGATTCAAATCCACCAGTAGTCATACATTGAGCGTGTGACATATTATATGTAAATAGAACTACAAGAAGAAGAAGAATATTTTTCATTGCGCTTTGAATTGTTTTTACATGGACTTATTTTCCTCATTCAAGGTGACGATAGTCCAACTAACGTCAAAGCGATTATGCATGATAAATCATGCACATTTTCATCGAGTAACTTACAACCGAAATCATATTTACGTATTAGTGTTTCTCAAATTTATGGCAAATAGCGCTTCGAGACAACTAATACTAGTAGTTAGTTATTCACACATATTTCATAGGGTTGAGTTGTTGAACTCGAAAAGTTGAATACTTTGATCATCTTAAACGGTTAAGTACAGTATTCTTAATAATAACTAATGAGTTTGACTTATTAACAATTCAAATTGTGTTAACATCTAGCTAACGAAAGTATAATGCAAAAAAAAAGCCCTGGCAGTTTGCCAGGGCTTTTTTTGAATAGAATTTTTACTTAACAATCGCTGTAAAAGATGCGTTCTCCATATACTTCATGAACTCACGATCTTTAGCAGCTTTTGCCTTTAAGGATCCATCCTTAGCAAATGCACTCTTCAAATTACTTACGATACCTTGTAAGTTATCCTCACGTGCAGAAGCAACAGCCTTCAAGTAATATCCTTGAGCAGTTTCAGCATCAGCAGAACCATCAATAGTACTAGTTGCAGTTGAAGCTGATCCATTCAACAACTCAGCAAGTGCTTTGTTGAAAGATGCATCAGAACCTAAATTAGATACTGCGTCAGAATAATCACCATTTTGAATGTTTAACACTCCTTTGTTGTAATTAACTTCAGATCCTGCACCACCCGCTTGATCCAAAAGACCCATCGACTTAGTTCGGTCTCCTTCAACACCAGCAATAGCTCCAAGATTATTCTTAGATACTGGGTTGTCCTTAATTCCGTTAGCCTTTTCAAACTGTGCCTTAGCTTCAGACATCTTATTCATTTGATATAATACAACACCAACATTGTTAGCTGTTCTGTAGTCTTCTGGGAATCTTTGCTCAGCAATCTTGTAAACTCTTAATTGCTCATTCAAATCAGTATACAACTGTGCACAGAATAATAACTCTTCAAGATTCAAAGTATCAGGATTCGATACAGAGTTAGTTTTCATTTCTTCGTCAGAGAATCCAGTCTCATCGTATACGGCAACTATCTCAGCACGACGAAGTGCAGGGAATACATTCTTATCAAGATACGTAAATGTTTTCCCCATGTCACGCATTGCTTTCTCACGCTCTACTGGATTACTGATTGTTTCTAATACACGTAGAACTAAGTTTTTATCATCTTCGTTCATTTTAGTATCTTCTTCCAACTCACGTTTGAATCCGTCGTAATCTTCACCACTTCCTTTTTGATTGTAGACCTCACCTTGAGCACCTTCATGCTTAGCTTTCTTAGCTACTTTCTTTGATGCTTCAGAACCGGAAATAGATCTATCCGTTGAAAGAGTATTGTTCTTATCTTCCTCACCTTCAGGAGAAGCAAAACCAGTAACATTTACACTCTTAACTTCAATCTTAGGATTAGTTTGCGCATCAGCTAAAAATGCCTCATACGCTTTGATGTCATCATCCTTCATTTCAGAAGCTTTAACAACATCTCTTCCTTTATCATAATTAATAACTGCCATAAAAGTTTCCTCAGTAACTCTTTGGAACTCATCTTTTGCCACAATTACTTTGAAATCTTTATTCACCAAGTAAGGAGTGATGATTGTTGCATCAGCAATTTTAGTTGGTTCAATTTCATCTTTTTCTTTCTCACCTTTGAAAACTTTACCTGTAACCATTAAGTCAGTTGCTTCCATGTCTGGAGTATATGCTACTACATCTTCATATGTAACTTTTCCTCCAGCCTTATATTGGATTACCTCTCCATTTCCAGTTGCTTTTTCACCCTGCACCCGAATTGATTTCAAGGCAGTACTACCAAGCATTGGTGTAATGTCAGCCGAAGCTTTTTTGTTGATTCCTTTTTCTGGGAATGTTACATCTACTCGAACTGCTACGGAATCTCCGTGCATTTCCAGTGGGTTTGGAGTTACTGTATACTCTAGGTCTTTAAGTAAGTCACACCCTGTAGTAAAGGTAGCTGCTACAGCAAGAAGCGCGATTACTTTGATGCTTTGCTTTTTCATAAGTAAGTTATAATAAATTCTAATTCAGATTTCAATGCAATTATACGTAATATTTTTGTATTAATACATCGTATAACTATTAATCGTGGGAGCGAATAACAAATTCGTACACAGAAGTAGGGGTTTTGTCTATACAATTATTTAATAACTGCTCAATAGTAAGATGTGTGACAGGGTCCACGGGGCTATTTGTTAAATCCATTAGAGGCAATAAAACGAACTTTCGATCTCTAAAATTTGGATGTGGAACTTGAAGATTTTTACTTCGAATAATATGATTTCCAAAAAAGATAATGTCTATATCAATTGTTCGAGAAATATAGCCCGTACTTGACCTGATACGTCCCATTCTTGATTCTACTTCATGAATTTGACTCAATAAATCTTGTGGGCTTAGAGAGGTCTTCATTGCGATACAGAGATTCAGGAAATTCGTATCAGCTTTGAAGCCTATAGGGGGGGACTCGTATGTTTGGGAAATCTCAGTTATTTCACCAATGGTACTTAATTGAAGGGTAGCTTCTTGCAAGTACGTAGTGCGTTCTCCGATGTTACTTCCCAAACTTAGAATAACAGAAGTCAATCCTGCCATTGAAATGTATTAATCATGTGTTCGAGATCTACTTTCAGGTAATCTAGCGTTGGTTTGAGTGAGTCGTAGTTCGGTACTGAATTAAAATAAACGACTCCACTAACAAAATGTTCTACCGAATCTGTCATGTAGAATTGAAATGGAGAGGCAACATCTCCTTGTAGCTCGAAGAAAGTACAATAAACTCGATTTTTTGGTGATAATATTTTCCAGTCATTTATTCCTGAAGCCATTACCTTATGCTCATCTACTTTATCATTTACAAAGTTTACATAAGCCGAAAGTGGATCTGTCATTTTAATATAAGAAAGATGAACTGATCCGTTTAGTGGTCCTAAGTCAATATCCTTGTGACAAGTTTGAGTTTCACCGTCCATAACTGGTTTAACAGTATATATGTCTGGTTTTTCAAGGCTGTAAGGGCAGTCATCGGAATAAACTTTGTATGTATGATCGGGTAGATCGAGTCGCAGGTAGGTAGGGGGTTTTGGTATAAACGAATCTTCTTCACAACTGACAAATACTAATAGAAAAAGTATGGGAGCTAAGTATTTCATGTTCATTATGATTTAATTGCTTTGATCATTTTGATTCGTTTTTTATCACTGGACTCCACAACAAGCTTAAGGTTGCCAATTTCAATGTATTCGTTGTTCTTAAGAATCCGTCCAGCAATTTCGATAATAAAACCTCCTAAAGTTTCGGCTGTTTTACTTTCAAAATCTCCATCTTTTTCGTCGATCTCCATAACTTTATAGAAATCAATTAATGCAGTTTTACCTTCGAACAGATATGTACTGTCGTCAATTTTTGTATAAACAACTTCGACATCATCGAATTCATCAGTTATATCGCCAACAATCTCTTCTAAAATATCTTCGAGTGTTACAATACCACTCGTACCTCCGTATTCGTCGACGACCATTGCAATATGAAATTTTTTCTCCTGAAATTCTTTCAGCAGGTCATCAATTTTTTTGTTTTCTGGTACAAAGAATGGTTTACGGATAAGTTTCAGCCAGTCAATTGATTCTTTTTTCCCAATGTCAGGAAGGAGGTCTTTAATGAACAACACGCCAAGTATTTGATCGAAGGTATCTTTGTAAACAGGGATACGCGAGTGTCCACAATCCAGGATGACCTCCATAACCTCTTCAAAGCTAGTGGATTCTTCGATGGCGTTGACATCCATTCTTGGTTTCATGATTTGTCTAACCTCTGTGCTGCCAAATTTTACAATCCCCTCAAGTATTTTGTGATCACCATCCTCATCACTCGATTCTTTAGTGAGTGCTAATGCTTGTTCTAGCTCGTCAGAAGAGATGTCTATTTTTCCTTTCCTTGCTCTACGCTGTAAGAAATAAGTCCCCCTTACAAGCCCTGAACGGATCCAAGACACAGGTGGGGTTTTATCCAAATAATACAAGAATCTCCCCATCATTTTGGAGAAACGAATGGCATTTTTTGTAGCATAAATCTTAGGAATTACTTCTCCGAGGAGGAGGAGTACTAGTGTAATTAATACAACTTCAATTAAGAAATGAAATGCCATGTTTTCTGGTGAAGGCGCATAAACTTTAGTAAGTAAAGCACTTGATAAGATGACAATTCCAACATTAACAAAGTTGTTTGTAATGAGAATAGTTGCTAATAAATCTTTTGGCTTTTTCAATAGGCGTGAGACAAATTCAGCTTTTTTACTCTCGTCTTCTTTTAATTGTTCTTTATCAGTTGGACTGAGCGAGAAGAAGGCTGCTTCTGATCCAGATATTAAGGCGGAAGCGAGCAAAAGTCCGCAAAGAATAACAAGTAGAATTATTTCGATAGTCCCGAATCCTGCATAAATAGCCCCGTCAAAGGGCATGGTACTCGGAGGTTCTGCTATTTGCATTTAATAATATTAAAAAGGTAAATCGTCATTATCTTTCTTCAATATATCATCCACCTTTGATGGTTGAGCTGGGGTTCCCTTAGAATCATAAGGCGCTGTAGGTGCCTCTTGTCGTGCATCTGCAGGTCTCGATAAAATTGATAATTCATCCGCAATGATTTCTGTACTATATCTTGTGTTGCCTTCTTTATCTTGCCAAGAGCGTTTTCTGAGTTTACCTTCAACATATACCTTATAGCCTTTGCGAACATATTTTTCTACAACTTCAGCAAGCCCTCTCCATGCGACAATATCATGCCAATCAGTATTTTCAACTTTCTGTCCAGTATTTCGATCGGTGTATACTTCAGAAGTGGCAAGCGGAAAATTGGCAACAGTTGCTCCGTTTTCTAAATGACGAACTTCAGGATCCTTACCCAAATTTCCAATTAAAATTACTTTGTTAACGCTTCCGGCCATATATTTTTGGTATCGTAAATTACAGACTAAATGTACGAAAATAATCAAACTATAGATCGATCAATTCTAGGTATCGGTCAATGAGCCTTGGGATTGGATAATTTTGCAGATCTCCAATTGGAATTGTGATCCAATCATTTGGTATATTAGCTGGAAAACCATCAATATGGTGAAAAATAGCATGAATTTTTTGATGACTCAAAACATGAATGATCTCATTAGATTCTGAACGTTGGCGCTTACGAATTGCTTTTAGTTCAGATTCATTCTTATGATCAAAAATTAGCGCCGGAAATTGATACATATTCTGCCAAATACCTTTTTGTGTTCTTTTTTGAATGATTGTTTCCCCGTCTACTGTATAAATCATGAAGTGGAAAAACTGATCACGGACCTTTGTTTTTTTTGCTTTAACTGGTCGTTGCTGAATGGTGTTGTTTTGTAGAGCTTCGCATCGATGGCTCAGTACACATTCTGTACATTTAGGTTTAGGAGAGCAAATCGTTGATCCAAATTCCATAATTGCCTGGTTATGATTACCTGGTGTATCTTTGTCTAATAGCTCATTCGCGAGCAGTTGAAAATATTTTATTCCTTTTGAAGAGTCAATAGCTAAGTCAATATTGAAA
>NODE-149-length-25078-cov-5.70803_pt1 | contig 25078 bp, 19 predicted proteins | sample MGYA00139097_ERZ477577 | MGnify/ENA metagenome assembly ERZ477577
GCGCATTATACTTTATATATTTGTTAAGGAAAGTTAAGGATATAAGAATTTATTTTTTTTTAACATGTTTGAATGAAAGTGATTTTTCCTATATTTACGCGCTTCTAGAAAGCAAAAAGTTTAATAAACAAACTGCACTTATGTTACTAAAACTGAACTTAATCATTGTAAGCGTCTTGCTTACATTTACTTATGGTTTTTCTCAGGCTGGCCTCGGTACTATTAAAGGTACTGTTACAGATTCGGATACGAAACAACCGATACCTTTCACTAAGGTTATTTTGAGAAAGAATGGACAAGTTAAAGGTGGTGCTAACACCGATTTTGACGGAAATTTCCAAATTAACTCGATTGAGGCAGGTTCTTACGATCTTGAAATTAGAAACGAGGGAGAAGGATATCAGCCGCAATCACTAGAAGGTGTAATCGTAAATTCTGAAAAAATCACATTCTTGTACGATTTAGCAATTGGTAAAGCTAAAGATGTGCAAGAGATGGAAGAAGTGAAGGTTGTGGCCTATAAAGTTCCTCTTATTGATAGAAATGGTGGTGCGACTGGTGCGACTGTTACTAGAGAAGATATTGCTCGTCTGCCAGTTCGATCTGCAGCGGGGGTAGCGTCAACAGTTGGTGGTGTAAATTCAGATGAAGGGTCAGGAAGCATTAGTGTTCGTGGGTCTCGTTCTGATGCAACTTACTTCTATATAGATGGTATTAAGGTGCGTGGTTCTTCAAGTCTTCCGAAATCGGCGATCGAGGAAGTTACAGTAATTACTGGTGGTCTTCCTGCAAACTATGGAGATGCAACTGGTGGTATTATCTCTGTAACGACTAGAGGTCCGTCTTCGAAGTATTTTGGTAGTGTTGAGGGAGTAACTTCAGGTTTCTACTTTAATGGTAAGGATGTTGATGGATACGATGGTAAGTCATATGGTCTTGATAAGTTTGGATATAACTTATTGGAAGGGATGTTCTCAGGACCGCTTTGGATGCAGAAAGATTCTACAGGTGCTAAGTCAAAGCCAAGATTAGGTTTCTTGTTATCTGCGAACTACACGGATCAAGTAGATAATCGTCCATTGTCAGGAGGGAGTTATAGAATTAAGAAAGATGTAAGAGATGAATTATTAGCAGCTCCTTTAAGACCATCTGGAACAGGAACAGGTGCGTTGTATAATGCTTTGTACTTAACTGAAGATGATTTTGAACAAGTTGATTGGAGAATGAACGCTAGATCATCTGGAGTTTCTGCGCAATTAAAACTAGATGTTAATACTGGACCTTCTGTGAATCTTACGTTTGGTGGTTCTATGAATTATAACTGGGGTAGTATATACTCACGTACAGGTTCACTTTTTAACTTCTCTAATTTTGGAGCGTATAAGAATTTGGACTGGAGAGTATTCGGTCGATTGACACAACGTTTTAATAATAACACTGAAGGAAGTAGCTCTAAGATTAAGAGTGCATTCTATTCATTAATGGTCGATTATTCGAAGTCTACTCGTGATAATTTCGATCCAAAACATGGATACGATGTGTTTAATTATGGCCACGTAGGGAAATTTGATATTGAAAGAAGAAGAACGTATTCATTGAACGGAGACGGTCTTCAAGAGCAAGAGGCTATTCCTGCAGATATTCAGGTGGCGTTTACTCCATCTGGAACAAATCCTATGTTAGCCGCTCAGACATCTCAATATTTTGATTTATATGATAATGTGTCACTTGATAATTGGACTCAAGACTTTAATTACAGAAACTTATTTCAAATTCAGAATGGTAACGGACTAATTAATGGAGATGCTCCACAATCTGTTTACGGTATTTGGAGCAATATTGGTGCACCATATAACTATTTTGGAAAAACTGAGAATGATCAAATTCGTGCAACTGGATCTGGTGCTGTGAACATTGGTGACCACTCAATATCGTTAGGTTTTGAATATGAGCAGCGTTATGATAGAGGTTGGACTTCTGGTACAGCTAGTGGTGGTGGTACTAACGGACCAATGGGTTTATGGACTATTGCTCGTCAATTAGTAGGTAATCACCTAGATAATATTGATAATAGTCAATCTACTTATATTGATTCATTAGGTACGACTTACATTCAGCACCCATTATTAAATTCTGGTTATGCTCATCAAAGTGGGACTGGAGAATACGGAGGTCAAGAAAACAGTGATAACCAATCTTTTTTCGATTATAACTTGAGAGAGTATTTGAAAGATGAGGGCTTGATTAATACTGGTGGTGAAGGATTTGATATGCTTAATATTGATCAGTACGATCCTAATATCTTTAAGTTGGACTGGTTTGCTCCAGACGAATTATTGAATAGTGGTAATTCTTACGTTTCTTATTGGGGATATGATCACACTGGTGAAAAAGTAAAAGGCCAAACGGATATTAATAAATATTTTAACGAGTTTGATGAGAACGGAAATTACAAGCGTTTTGTAGGGGCTTATCAGCCAACTTACATCGCAGGTTATTTGATGGATAAATTTGCATTCCGTGACATCGTGTTCAACGTTGGTGTCCGTGTGGATGTATTTGACGCTAACCAACCGGTATTGAAAGATCCTTATTTGGTGTACAATGCTAAGACGGTTCGTGAAGCAAATCAAGAAGTGGCGAATGATCCTTCATTGACATGGATTGACATCCCTCAGTCGATGGGAGATGATTACACTGTTTATGTGAATGATGAATACAATCCAAATGCAATTACAGGATATAGAAATGGTGATACTTGGTATGATGCCAATGGTGTTGAAGTAGAGGATCCAAAAGTAGTGGAAGGTCCAACTGGTATTATGCCATACTTGCAGACGCCAGGTCAATCAACACCAACAGCTGATGCATTCGAAGATTATAAGGCACAAGTGAGTATTATGCCTAGAGTATCTTTCTCATTCCCGATTTCGGATGAAGCTTCATTCTTCGCTCACTACGATATCTTGACTAAACGACCTACATCTGGAGTTCGTTTTGATCCATTCCAATATCAATTTATTAATGATAGAAGTGCAACGATCAATAACTCAAACTTAAAGCCAGAGAAGACGATTGATTACGAACTTGGTTTTCAGCAGGTATTGACAAAAACATCTTCATTAAAGATCTCTGCATTCTATAGAGAGCAAAGAGATAACGTACAGTTGATTAATGTTACTGGAGCTTACCCAAGACAGTATAGTACTTTTGGTAACCGTGATTTTGGTACAGTTAAAGGTTTAACAATCGCATATGATATGCGTAGAACTGGAAACATTCGAATGACTGCAAACTATACATTACAATTTGCTGATGGAACAGGTTCGAGTGCTACATCTGCTGCAGGATTGATAAATGCTGGTTTGCCAAACTTAAGAGCAATTTTCCCGTATTCATTTGATCAAAGACATGCATTTGCAATAACTGTGGATTACAGATATGGAAATGGAGCTGATTACAATGGACCTTCAATCAAAGGAGTTAATTTATTAGAGAATACGGGATTGAATATTGTTTCGAATATTTACTCTGGTTCTCCATACTCAGCGCAAGAGGGTATAACAAATCAGGGTGCAATTAATCCTGATGGATCTGGATCCGGTCTAGATGGTACAACAAATGGTTCTAGATTGCCTTGGTCTTATCGTTTAGATCTTCAATTGGATAGAACATTTACTCTTGAACTTGGAAAAGAAGATAAGAAGAGAGCAACATTCTTAAACGTTTATGTTCGTGTTACGAACTTGTTCAATCAATTTAACGTGTTGAATGTATACAGAGCAACTGGAAACTGGGATGACGATGGTTTTTTAGCTGCTGCAGTTAGTCAGACATCTATTCAGAATCAAGTTGATGAGCAGGCGTTTAGAGATTATTACACAATGAAGATTCAAAATCCATACAACATTAGTTCTCCAAGAACGATTCGTTTGGGTGTGAAATTCGATTTTTAATTCATAAGTAGGAAATCATTATGAAAAAGCAAATAATAGCAATAGTACTTGGCGTAACAACAATGTTGTGGTCAAATGACGTATTATCTTATAAGGGGGTGAATGATAATCCTTCTCAAGGTGATGCTCCAGGAAAAGCGGCAAGCTGTTCTCCAGCAACTGCGAAAATCACAATGTCGTTTAACGATGTAAGTGCATTAATTGAGCAGGGAGGTAGTATGTGGCAAAACCGTGCGACGAGTGTCGCAGCATACGAAATTCCAGCAGGTAGTGGTTTGAAAGTAATTTATGCCGGAGCATTATGGATGGGTGGTACTGACGTTAATGGTCAATTGAAATTGGCTGGTCTTACATTTCGTTCTGGTAATGATTTCTGGCCTGGTCCTTTATCAACTACTCCAAATAGTGGGACGTACGACCCATCTTTACCAGTTGGTGCAGATGCAATACGTGATTTTGGAGCTGCCACAATTGAATCTGAAGATTGTCAAGCATATGATAAGTTTTACACTATCCGTAAGTCGGAGGTTATTCGTTATACTGTATGGTGGGAATGTCAAGCTGGTGTTCTTCCAGCAGAAAGTTGTGTTGATGTAACGGCGCCTACGAATGATGAGTTGAATCGTATTTACGCGTGGCCAGCGCATGGTGATCCTTCGAAGGGGCAAGATTACTGGTTAGCACCTTTTTATGACAATCCATTAGGGCCAAGTGGAGTAGATGGTGAATATAGACCAGAAGATGGTGATACTCCATGGTACGATGATATCTATGGTAGAGATGATATAGAATGTGGTATTGATAGAAGAATTTCATTGTTTGGAGATGAAACACATTGGTGGGTATTCAATGATAATGGAAACATTCATGGTGAATCAAATGGAGATCCAATTGGTATGGAGATTCGTGCACAAGCTTTCGCTTTCGCTACGAATGATGAAGTTAACCGAATGACTTTCTATAACTATGAAATGATCAATAGAGGTACTCAGACCCTTCAGGATACATACTTTGCACAGTATATCGATGCTGATGTTGGTGGTGCAGGTGATGACTTTACGGGTTGTGATGTATCAAGAGGACTTGGATACATGTATAATGGTGACAACTACGATGATAACGATAATGGAGCGCAGGGTTATGGTGAAAATCCTCCTGCTGTTGGATGTGACTTTTTTGAAGGTCCTTATCAAGATGCAGATGGTATCGATAACGTAGGTCCTGTATTTGATGAATTAACTGGGACTTGGATTATTCCATCTGTGAATGCAGCGATTGCTGATAATGGGATTGTATATTCTGGTATCGGTGTTGGTTATTCGGATAATATTATTGATAACGAACGTTATGGAATGCGATTGTTTACTTACTATACGAATGGTGCACAACCAGCCGTGAGTGACCCTAGCAGCGCATCACAATTTTATAACTACATGAGTGGTTTCTGGGCTGATGGTCAGGAAATGGTTTATGGTGGTACTGGTTACCCTGGATCTCAAGGGTCTACGAATATTCCTTCTACGTATATGTTCCCGGATGATTCTGATCCATTACATTGGGCAACTGCTGGACAAGATATGGGATGGGATTGGAGTGAAATTGACACGGATGGTTCTGGGTCAGCGAACGCCCCAGATGATAGAAGATTTGTACAATCGGCTGGACCATTTACATTGACGCCTGGAGCAGTAAATAATATTACTGTGGGTATCGTTTATGGTAGAGGTTCAGATGGAGATGCATTTTCTTCGGTGATCACTATGAAACAAGCAGATACGAAAGCGCAAGCACTATTTGATGCATGTTTCCGTATTCTTGAGCCGCCTTATGCGCCGCAATTGACTATTCAGGAATTGGAGAATGAATTAGTATTGATGATCTCTAACCCTGTGGCTTCGAATAATAATAAGGAGTCTTATTACGAAGAAGATAAGATTAACATTGTTGATCCATCAGTGGACAGATTTTATACGTTTGAAGGCTACCAAATTTATCAATTGGTAAATGATGAGGCTTCAATTACTGATATTGGTGATGCTTCAAAAGCGAGATTAGTTGCTCAGTGCGATATTGAGAATGATATCGTAGACATAATAAACTTTGACTTTGATGAAGCTCTTGGTTTCTCTATACCTGTGTTGAAGGTAGATGCTTCCAATACTGGAATTCAGCATTCATTCTTAATGACTGAAGATGAATTCGCTCAAGGAGATAAAGGCTTGGTAAATCACAAGACTTATTATTATGTTGCTGTTGCATATGCGCACAATGAATACAAGAAGTACGATCCAAATGATCCATTAGGATTAGACGGTCAGAAAATGCCATACATTTCGTCACGTCTTGGACATGATGGAGGTGCTATCAAAGCTGTATCGGCAATTCCACATAATCCAGCACCAGAAGCGGATGGTACAATTCAAAGTCTTGCTTATGGGTCAGGTCCAATGATTAGAAGATTGGATGGCTTCGGAAATGGTGGACGAGCGCTTGATCTTACACAAAGTTCAAAAGATAATATTGTCGCGAATGGATTTATGGATAGTCCTGTTTATGACTATGGTCGAGGACCAATTAATATTAAGGTTGTAGATCCATTGAATGTTGCTGATGGATATTTCGAATGTAAATTTCGAGATTACTCAGCTTCTAGTTCTAGTGCTTCTGATACTGCGAGATGGGTTATATATAGATATGATTCTGAAGGTGGTTCAATATTAGATTCAGTTAGTTCGGAAGTTGCAATCGGAACAGTAGAACCAGGTGAGAATGCAATTGGTACAAATAATGAGCAAATCATTCCGCAATGGGGTGTATCTGTTCAGATAAATCAGGAAGCTTATTACCTTCCAGAAGGTGCCGCAGGTGGTTCAGAAGCGAAAACAACAGATATTTTAGAGGCAGCTATAACATTTGAAGATAGTTCTAAAAGATGGTTGTCAGGTATTCAAGATAATGATGGCTTCAACCCTAGAAATTGGATCCGTTCAGGAGATTATGATCCATCGGATCCGGAAGATTGTCTGCCTGATTTACCAGACTATGTTAATCCTTGTTTTTACCCAGATGAATTGACTGTAGATACGGATAAGAAATGGGCTAATATACTTGGAGGAACTGTAGCTCCACATAGACTTGTGGGATACCAATCTAGCTATATGCCGATGGCGTACTATAATTATGCTTCGCCTACTGCTGCTAGAAGAAATTCTTCGACAAGCTTCCTTCCTAGTGTTGATATAGTGCTCACATCAGATAAAAGTAAGTGGACACGTTGCCCAGTTATTGAGTTAGGTCGTGAGACAGCATTTACTGTTGGTAATGCTCAAGGAGGAGAAATGAGAAAGAGTCCAAGTGTAGATAAAAATGGTAACCCTGATGGTTCAGGTACTCAAGGGATGGGTTGGTTCCCTGGTTATGCTATTGATATTGAATCAGGAGCGCGACTTTACATGGCATTTGGTGAGAATTCATTCTTAGTTACTGATAATGGGGCTGACATGATCTGGAATCCTACTGATCGAAGATCAGATAACAACGGTGGTCCTATTTTGGGAGGAATGCATCCTATATATGTATTCAGTTATTCTCACAAATCAAAGAACAACTATGTTTTAGGTTATGATTATCCTGCTTACATTCCTTCAGATGCTGAAAATACGGCGACGAACGTTCTTTATAATGACATGTTAGATATTCAAGCGAACAACGTTACTGCTAAGCGTAATGTTTATGGTAGCATTAGTTGGGTAGCTTATCCGCTGTTAACTCCAACAATGGACTTATTATCTACGACCGCTACAATAAGCTTACGTGTGAACAAAGAATATAAAGACTTTTCTAACTACTCGTCGCCAACAGGAGGTCCGAATGGTGGTAAGCCGATGTATTCTTGGAATATGAGTGATATCCGTACAGAGACAGGTAATGAACAGCAATTGTTAAGTGCGATGAGTTTAATTAATGTCGTACCAAACCCTTATTATGCTTATTCTGAGTATGAAACTGGAAGATTGGATACGCGAGTTAAGATCACTAACCTTCCTGAAAGATGTACAGTAAAGATTTACACCGTAAATGGTAAGTTGGTTAAAACCTTTAAGAAGGACAGCCCGATAACATCTTTGGATTGGGACTTGAATAACCATAAAGGTATTCCTGTCGCGGGTGGTGTATATCTTATACATGTGGATGTACCAGATGTTGGTGAGATTGTTCTCAAGTTCTTCGGTGGTATGAGACAAATTGATTTACAAGGAATTTAATAGGGACTTAAAACAAGTTGAAATGAATAATTCAATGTTTAAAATAAGAAATGCGTTTATCGTTGGTGCAGCTATACTTTCTGGCTTTGCTGTAAATGCAGGGAATGAAGATCGTGTTGGTTCGGCAGGTGCATCGCATTTGTTGGTTAATCCATGGGCACGAAGTACGGCAATTGGAAACGCAGGAGTCTCTTGCGTGAACGGTCTTGAAGCCTCTTTTATTAATATAGCTGGTTTAGCTTTTACTGATAAGACGCAGATAAAGTTCAATTATACGAATTGGATGGGCTCAGCGGGTATTTCACTTAATAGTGCTGGTATTGCGCAGAGAATTACTGAATCTGATGTAATTGCGGTGAGTATTCAAGCAATGAGCTTTGGTGATATTCCTATTACAACTGTTGCGAACCCTGAAGGAAATATTGGTACTTTTTCTCCAAGAGCAAATGTCTTCAATGTTGGATACGCCAGAACTTTTTCGAGTTCTATTTATGGTGGGATAAATATTAAGGTGATCTCAGAGAATATATCTAACCTTAAAGCTACAGGAATGGCCATAGATGCTGGTATTCGATACGTTACTGGTGAGCAAGATCAAATTAAATTTGGAATTGCTTTAAAGAATGTTGGTCCAGTAATGAAGTACAAGGGCGATGGTCTCGCGAATCAGATTAACTATGTTTCAACAGGAGAGAACGCTACACTTGAGCAGCGATCTGCAACCTATGAATTGCCTTCTTTATTGGCAATTGGTGGTTCTTATGACTTCATTGTAAATGAGAAGCATAAAATCAATTTGGCACTTGGGTTTGTAGCGAATTCGTTCTCTTCGGATCAGTTTTCAATTGGATTGGACTATGGGTTTTCAGCTGAGAAGGTAGCATTTAACCTCAGAGGTGGATACGTTTACGAAAAAGGCTTATGGGACGTAGAAAATCGTTCAAATGCCTTAATCGGACCAACTGCTGGATTCTCAGTAGATGCATTGGTGGGAGAAAGCAAAAGTGCATTAGGTATTGAATATGCAGCGCGTTTTGCGGGTGTATTTGGTATCATTCATACAATCGGTGCTACGATCGATCTTAAGTAGAAAATAAATTTTATTATATTTGATTATCAAGAGAGTCCTTATGGGCTCTCTTGTTTTGATATAAATTATTGCCATTATGTCACAAGTAAGTTATTATACAGAGCAGGGCTTAAAAAAGCTAAAAGACGAATTGCACGAAATGGAAACTGTTCAGCGTCCAGCTATTTCAGCACAAATTGGAGAAGCTATTGATAAAGGCGATTTGTCGGAAAATGCTGAATATGATGCGGCAAAGGAAGCACAAGGGATTTTAGAGACTAAAATTGCCAAGTTAAAAGAAGTCGTTGCGTATGCTCGTATTATTGATGATTCTGAGATTGATTCAAGTCGAGTTTTTATTCTTTCAAATGTGAAAATTAAGAATGTCGCCAATGGAATGGAAATGGAGTATACACTTGTGGCTGAAAACGAGGCTGATCTTAAAGCAAAAAAGATAAGTATAGATTCACCAATCGGAAAAGGACTTCTAGGTAAGTCTGTAGGTGAAATTGCAGACATAATTACTCCGAATGGAATTATGAAGTTTGAAATAATTGATATCTCTCGTTAATGTCAACGATTTTTACCAAAATAATTGATGGTGATATTCCTTGTCATAAGGTTCATGAATCAGATGAGTTTTTAGCTTTTTTAGACATTATGCCATTACGCAAGGGACATGTACTGGTTGTGCCGAAAATTGAAGTAGATTACCTGTTTGATTTGGACGATGATATGCTTGCTAGAATGATGGTTTTTTCGAAAGAAGTCGCCAAAAAGATTAAAGCAGTATTTCCTTGTAATCGGATTGGCGTGACGGTTATTGGCCTCGAAGTTCCTCACGCTCATATTCATTTGATTCCGATAGATCAACTTCATGATATGGATTTTACTAGAGAGAAACTGACGCCGAGTCAGGATGAGTTGGCTGAAGTTGCTGCCGCTATTGCCGCTGTATAGAATTGGTGATAATTTCTGTACAATACAATTTTGGATTGAATTTTGAAGTTATATTAATGAACTGTTAAATTCTTTATTATGCTAAAATCTATTCAACTGTCAGAATTGATTATTCATGTAATAACAAACTTGGCAATTCTTTTTTTCTTTTCGACATATATCTATGCCGCATCAGAACCTGCAAGGGCAGAGCCAATTAAGATTTTGTTTATCGGGAATAGTTATACGCACATGAACGATATGCCATTGATTTTTGAGAAAATCGCGAAGGCAGCAGGAAAAGAAGTTAAGGTGGAGAAGAATACACGATCTGGGGCATCTCTTCGGATTCATTCTGAAAGAGAGGATATGTATGAAGCTATCAAACAAGAAAAGTGGGATTACGTGATTCTTCAAGGATATAGTCGTGAGTTTAGCTTTTCACCTGAGTATATGGATACGGCAACTATACCTTTTGTTAAACAAATAACGGACTCGATTTATGCTAATCATGCTTGTACCAATGTGTTGTTATACATGACTTGGGGATATGAAAATGGTTTTGAAGATCGTGAGGAGGTAAACAGTTATGATAAAATGGCTGATAGCATCGAACGCGGTTATAGGTATACTGGAGAACTGTTCAATGTACCTGTTGTACCTGTTGGAATGGTATGGAAAAAGGTTAAATCACTAAGTAGCATAGATTTATATGCAAAGGATCGAGCGCATCCTAGTATCAATGGATCTTATCTTATAGCAAGTACTTTTTTCAGTGCTATTTTTGATGAATCAACTGAGGACATTTATACGTCTACGGTAAAAGTTGAGAATGCTGAGATAATAAAAAAAGAAGCAGATAACTTCATTAAAGAGAATCGCACTAAATATAAACTAAATGAAAATCGATTTATGGTTAATCCTTACATCACTAGTGCTGGTAAGTATATGCTTTTGGTAAGTAGTTCTTTTCCTAGTGCTAACTCTGTGACTTGGTCATTTGGAGATGGGAAGGAATTAAATGAATGGACAGGTGAGCACAAGTATAAAAAACATGGTAAATACAAAGTAAGGATTGAAGTTGTAGATGAGTGTGGTATTCGAACACATGAAACGATCATTAAGTTTGAAAAGCCGAAGAAACCAAAATGTCGAAACCGAAAAGAGCCAAAATACAACGTTGATAACGAGAAAAAAATCTAGAATTATCGACCTTTAAAGAGCCCCATGAATCGTTGTTTGATTCCATTGAAGAATTCGAAATATTTGATAAAGATCACAAATAGAAAAATAAAGATCGCAGCTCCAAGAACTGCTTGCCATCCATTTAACGATCTCCCCATAAATTGGTTCAGTCCATAACCAAATAGTCCGCCGTATAGAATCATAACATGTATGATATATATTGGCAAAGTATTCTGCCCAATTTTGAGAAAGAGCTCGCCTTGGAAGTTCCAGAGTTTGTCTACAAGCATAAGTACTCCTAATGCTATTAATACTTGTCCTAGGCGTCCATACAGCCATGAATTAGCAACTAGGTGCATATCATCGCCAACAATCATTTCGGTAACGTCGTCTAAAGTCAATCCAATTGAACGTCCCCAAATGTTGAGTACGACACCTACTAAAATGAAAACGAGTGGAAACCAATACTTCTTAACATGATCTTGGAATCGAATCACAAGTGCGCCAACCATACCGCCATAGAGTGTAAAGGCCATCCAAGGTATAATACCAAATACAGAACTTGGGCCAGACACCATATTTTGAATAATTTCAGGTGCGCCAGAAGGTAAATATGAACCTGGTGGTAATCCTTTTGTGTATGGATAGAAACAGAAAATAATTGTTCCTGCTATAAAATAATAGAGCCATAGTGGACCAACTTTTATTAATCGATAGAAGCCGAAGATGATTAGTATTGCTGCAATACCCACTCCGATAGACTGTAATACATGAAATGCATATAACCAAGGGTGCTCATGATTCAGTGAGTTACTTAAATATCTAAGATTTACTTGTAAAGCATAACCCCAAAACAGTAATTCAATTGCTCGCCTAAAACCTTTTTTGACTCTAGGATTTCTTCTGAATCTAGCTTCTTTGTTTCTGGCAAGAAGGTATACAAATACAAGTCCTGTAACCGTAAAGAATAATGGAGCTGTGAAACCTTTCATAAAATACCACCAATCAAAAAATAGATAACCGGATGTTCCATTCTGTTTCACCAATTCAATCATTGGTTTGAAATCTTTAAAGGTATGCTCAATGAAATGTCCTTCTAGCATTAGCAGAATGGCAAAGGATCTTGCCATGTCAATAAACTTCAGACGAATCTTCGGTTTTTCAATAATTTCTACTCGGTCTTCTGCCATTGAACTATTTGAGAGCGTAAAAGTACGATATTCTTGAGATACAAGAAAGAATGTGATCAGCTCTGATCATTCCGTTTGATCTACCCATAATATGTTGAAATAGTTTTAGAAAAAAAATCACTTGTAAATTCCGCGGCGTATGGAATTGACTTAAAAGAATTAGCGTGTTCAGACGATTACTTCACTTCAGTCGAGACATACAAACGAAGTTCTTGGTCGCTATCTTTAAGTTTTACAAAGATTGATTTCACAGTGAATCCAATTAAATTCTCTGTATCTAAATTCATTGTTATTTTAGCTTCACCACCTGGTTCCAAAGTGCTTTTGTTCATTTCGGCAGTTGTGCAATTACTTGGAATTCGAAAGCCGTTTAGTTCAATTGTTCTATTTGATTTATTCCTAACAGTAAAAGTATGGCTTAGCTTGTCACCTTGTTTACTATCACCTAAATCATGCATAGGGTTAATGGTTGTCAAAGCAAATTCCTTCTCGTCTTCCAAATAGCTAACGCTTTGAATTTCAATCTTACGTTCGATTGCTGCTGCCCGTGAATAAACTGAATTTTGTACATCATTTGGATTATCACTAGTTAGTTGATTTGCGGTGTATTCTCCAAATGGAACTTGTGAGAAAATGACTTTACCACCATTCTCAGAATTGTCATCCAAGTATTTAGCGAAAACTCCATTGTCATACTCACGCATGTAATTAATCAAAGAATTGATTCTTCTTTTTGTTAGGTTTACATTGTAATCTGTCTTTGCCAATGGACTAGCAAAACCCTTAACCGTAATGTTAATTTTAGCTCCTCGATCTAGCTCTTTTAACAGTAAGTCTCGAAATAGTTGAAGATCGGACACCCCCTTGTCAACGGACTCAATAAAAAAGGTTTCAATCTCTTCTTCTGCATCATTTGCTTTGTCTCCACTCAACCCATTAGCATATTCTTTTTTATAACGAGCGAGCATGGCAGTATAGTCGTCATAAGAATTGATGTAATTAACACTTGTTGCCGTATCACGAGACCTTGGGTTAGGAATATCATTGTGAAAATACAAAGTGACTGGCAGTCGTTTGTTCAAGTCTGCAAGCGTTTCTTCTGGTGTAGGGGGGATTATTTTTTCCGGTGGGATAAGGGCAAATATGTCGCTACAACAGGTCGGATTCTTGCTAAACAAAACGCCGATTCTGTTTGAGGTTACGTAGGATGTATCATTCTGTTTGAAAAAATATAGATCATTAGCACTGCTATTAACAGGAAGTCCTGCATTAACAGGAGCGCCAAATTTCCCTTTATATTCCGTGTAGAACACATCATTTCCTCCGAATCCATCGTGCCAAGATGAACTAAAATAGAGACGTTGATTTACGGAATCCCACCAAGGTGTAACTTCATTGTCTATCGAGTTTATGGCTTTAATCGAACGCACTCGACCATATTGATTACCATTTCTAATTTGACTGTAGAAAATATCCAATCCACCTTTTGAGTCTTCGCGATTAGAAGCAAAAATTAGAGTTTCTTCTCCTTCAATGTTTGCAATGCAAGGCATTGTTGTGTTAGCTCCAGGTTCATTAATAATCTCTCCTAAAGAATCAATATATGACCATTGACCATTTGAATACTGGGCGACCATAATTTTACATGTGTAATTGTATCCATTTTCTCGACACTGACTATAATAGAATCGATTCCCATCAAGTGAAAAAGTTCCATTCCCTGAGTTTAGTTTCTCTATGAAAAGTTCTTTAATTTGTTCAGAAGGTTTAAATTCTTTATTCTCATAAACACTTGTGTAAATGGAAGTTTTGTATTCTTTTCCATAGACCTCTTCTTCAGCGCTGATAGAATCAGCACGAAGACTAGAAAAATAGAGGGTGCCATTGTAAATGTTATGCCCAAACTCTGAGTTTTTTGTATTAACGGTTTCAGGGAGTCGTTCGAAGGAAACATTCGCTGTGTCAATTAATGCGGACTGAACCCAAACCAAGGATCCAAGTTCGCGTCTGGACTTCTGGTATAGGTAATCTTTTTTGTTTTTGGAGTATTTCTTTTTTGCTTTCTTAAAAGTAGCGAGGGCATCAGAATACTTGCCATTCTGTTTTTGCATCAGCCCTAAGTTCAATAGACTACTCGGATAAATGCCTGCTTCTTCTCGATCATACACTTTCGCGTAATAGTATTCCGCTTTACGATAGTCCTTGTATGCTCGAAGTGTCTCAGCATAATTCCATATTATATCTACAGTTTGAGAGTCAAGAAGCATAGCTTTCTCATAATATTGTGCCGCATAGAAGTAATCTCCCTTGTCGAATTGAGATTGCGCGAAATCGAGATATTTCTTTAAGTTGTTCTGACTGAACCCTGCTAGAATAAACCCACAAAAAAATAATGTTATATATAATCTGGACATATTCTGTGAACAATTTTTTTAGGTTTAAATCGATGCAAGATATAGCGCACTGCAACTTCGATTCCACCTCGCGCCCGACTTGCAGGGACGAGTTTTGAGAAATTTATGTCGTAGCTAACTCCAACAAACCAACTTTGATAATCCATTCCCACGGAAATCGAAGCCGCATCTCGATTTCGATACCAGAGTCCAGCGTACAATGCTCTATATTGACCTAATCTATTGAGTAAGGTGTACTTCACCGAAGACCCGATATTGAACTCTCTATATTTTCCTTGAATTGACAAGTTAAATCCCGGAACTAAATCCCAGTCGTAATTTAGCTTGTAAATACCTTTACCGAACAAATTTGTACGAATGTCTCGTTCGATAACGGTTGTAAAAAAACCTTGGTTGGGACGATTCAAGTTAAATGCTCCTAAGCCTATGGTAAAGTTAAATCGATCGTTATTGTAATATTGGTAGATACCTCCAACGCCTATGGATAAATTACTTTTACGATCTGTCTGAAAACTTTCGTTTGTTGCCAGAGCTGGATTGTACGCTATTCCGTCATATTGACTGTCAAAATAGAGTTGGTCATAATTCAGTTGCCGATGATTTAAGCCAATATTAATTCCAGGCCTTACGCTGTGCGTAGAGTCTTTTGTAAGTTTAATAAGGTATGAGACATTTGCCTGCACTTCAATAGTTCTGAATTGCCCATCGCCAACGACATCATGAAAAAACAGAATACCATACCCTAAATTTTTATGTCGATATAGATTTGCATCTGCAGATATTGAAAAAGTACTATATGGTACCGTTACACTTCTCCATTGATCGCGGTAATTACCAACAAAGCGCACGTCTCCTTTAAAATGGCCAGCATTACCTGGATTTTGAAATATGGGATTGTCGTTGAATTGTGACCAATGAATATCTTGTGCTGAGCTTGAACTCGCAGCAAGCAGGAAAACCACAAAAAGTAGTAATTTATTCAAGGGCTAGATTTAATCACATGAAATTACGAAAAAAACAAGCTGGACGCAAAAAGAGGACACTATACCAAGAGGGTTTAAGCTAATGATTTACTATGAATTATTTTTTTTGCCTAAGATTCCATGAATATCAGGAATAGAACTAATGCTATAATGAACAAGAGCATAAATAATTTGGGATCCTTATATAAAGGTCTTTTACCACGCTTCGTTAAGCGCTCATATTCATGATGTAGACGCGAAAAGTCCTTCTGACGCTTTATTTGCTCGTCAGTTGGCTTCGTCGCCTTTTTGTCCCTATTTATAATGAACTTTCTCATTTACTATTTTTCCACTTTTTCCCTAGTCGCTCTAATATACGATAAGTTCTCATTTTAGCATTTGCTTCTGTAATACTGTAAATAGCTGCTATTTCTTTAAAACTCAATTCTTGAAAAAAGCGCAATTCTATAAGGTCCATGTGTTCTTCGTCAAGTTCATTGAGTATTTCAACTAAATGAGATTGATCATCCATGGACATATAGGAGGATAAATTTGCTTCTGAAGCGAGGTCCTGAATCCTGTTTTCATCAACAGGCACCGTATAATTCTTTTTCTGTTTTCTGAAGTACATTGAAACCTCGTTTTGAGCAATTCTATAGAGCCAGCTGCTAAAAGGCAATCCTCGATCTTCATAACGACTCAGATTTGCCATTGCCTTAATGAATGTTTGCTGTGTTACGTCTCCAGCAACGTCTTCCATTCCTCCGAGTCGTTGAAAGCTAAATCTAAAAATTTGTTCAAAGTACTTGTTATATAGCACGCCAAAGTATGACTTATCCTTTTTCGCCATTTCGACGATCTCAGATTCAGTCATATTCTTCATATTTTGGCGTTTCTGCAAAAAAGGAGTTTTATATTAGGGAAAATGGTAATTAATAAGAAAGTAACAGGAAAGTAAAAAAAAAATCAGTTTCTGTATTCTTTTGCGTAGTCTTAAGGAGTGCTTAATGATACTGGAATGATTTTTCCTTTCATCCACTGATCAGCGGTAAGGGCAAAATTGACAATGAATTCCGCCATTTTTTCAGCCGAAATAGGAGCTTCATATCCAGGAAAGGCCTCTTGCAGCATTTCAGTTTGTACGGCACCAAGGCACAAACAATTCATTGTTATTTCGGATTCTTTATATTCTTCTGCAAAAAGTTCGGTGAAGCTACATAAAGCTGCTTTGGAAGTTGAGTATGCACTGAGACCAGGGAATTTAACACTTCCTTGGAAGCCACCGACTGAGCTAATATTTACGATGTGCGCCTTTCTCATTTTTGAAACGGCGGCCTGAGTACTTTGCATAACCCCAATAACATTTACATTATAACACATCTCAAGGTCTTCACGTGTCAACTCCGTAAAAGGTTTATTCACCAATATTCCGGCGTTATTAATAAGAATATCAATGCTGTTTAATGAATCGAATATTTCATCGCATTGTTCTCTAACATTGGTTTTATTTAAGTCAAGGTGATAACATTCCACATTATCATAGTTTCCAAAAACAGCATTCATTCTGTGATGGTTTCTAGCCAGTGCAATTACCTTATTCGTCTCTACATTTGCGAATAGCTCAACCATAGCTTTTCCTATGCCCCGGCTAGCTCCAATAATTACTATCGTCTTAGGCATCGTATGAAACTACTATTTCCTTACTCGCAGGATGCGCTTGACAGGTTAGAATGAATCCTTCCTCAACTTCTTTATCGGTCAAGGAGTAATTCATGTCCATTGTCGCTTTCCCCTTTAACACTTTAGCTTTGCAAGTACTGCAAACTCCTCCCTTACAAGAGTACGGTACATCAATATCGTTTTCACTCGCTTTTTCAAGAATATTTTTTCCATTTGAATCAAGTTCAAATGTTTCTTTTTCTCCGTTCAGTAATATTGTCACGGAAGAAGTGCCATTAAATTCAATTTCACTGCCCTCATCAGACGATTTCATTAATACCGGAGTCGTAAAGAGTTCGTAGGTAATCTTGTCTTTTGGGACACCAAAAAGTTCTAATACTTCAGCAACATCAACAATCATCTGTTCCGGACCACAGATCAAAAAACAATCTGCTTTCAATAGTTGTAGATCATTTTTTATAGCTGCTGTAAAACTTTCTTTATCTATGCGTCCATTCTGATGGTCAGCATGTTTATCACTACTCAAATAATATGAGCAAGTCGTATTTTTAAGACTGTCGATTTCCGACTTAAACAAGGTGTCTTTGACAGTTCTACTACCATAAAAGAGTTGTAAAGAATTGCTTGAATCTTCACAACTTTTTGCAATTGAAAGAATTGGAGTTATGCCACTTCCTGCTGCTATAGCCACAAGCTTAGTTGCTCCAACAGGAACGATGAAGTTACCTTCAGGCTCTGAAACGAGCACGGTCATTCCAACCTCGACATGTTCATTAAACCAAGTTGATATTATGCCTTTTTCAATTTGCTTAACGGCAACAGCAATCGGCTCATTTTTCCCTGAACAAATAGAGTATGACCTACGATGTTGTTTTCCGTCAATTGTGATCGCGAATGTTAGGTATTGACCTGGTTTAAATGAAGTGTCAACATCCAAGATGATTTTAACTGTATCTGATGTTTCCTTTACAATCTCTTTGATTGTTACCTCTCTAAATCCACTTGGAATAGTAGATTTCTTATTTCCGAAGATTTTTTTAAATAATGCCATAATATGTTTATTCGTCAAATGAAACAACCAGTTTGTCACTCGTCGGATGAGATTGACAAGTCAAAATGAATCCTGCCTCTACTTCATCAGGTTCAAGTGAGTAATTTACATCCATGCTCGCTGTTCCCTCTAAGATTTTGGCCTTACAAGTACAACATACGCCCCCTTTACACGCAAAAGGTAAATCAGCGCCTACTTTCTGTGCAGCTTCAAGAATGTTATTTCCGGTAGAGTCAAGACTTAGTTCGTATTCATCACCATCAATGATTACAGTAACGTTAGATTCTATTTTTGTTGATTGTTTAGGTAGGTCGACAATTTCGCTTTTGGTTGTTGGGGTAGTAAAGAGTTCTAGGTGAATATTCGATTCATCAATTCCTTTGCCAATCATACTTTCTTTTACTCCAAGAGTCATTGCCTCAGGTCCACAGATATAAACGGAATCTATTTCAGTTCTACTCAAGAATGCATCAAATAAATCATTTGCTTTTTCTGTGTCAATTCGACCTTTTTGAATGTCATTACCAAGACTCTCTCTAGAGAAAATATGGACGACTCGTAACCGATCCATATTTTGATTTTTCAATGCTTCCAATTCTTCACGGAAAATTACTGAGTTGAATCCTTTATTACCATAGAATAAGGTGACATTGCTTTCTGGCTCGTTATTTAAAGCAGTTTTTGCGATAGATAGTACAGGCGTAATTCCACTACCTGCGGCAAATAAAACATATGATTTCTTGTTCTGTGAATTAGTTTCAATAGTAAAATTCCCGCTAGGAGTCATGACGTCCATTTCCATTCCGACTTGTATCGAAGAATTAGCAAATGTTGAAAACTTTCCATTAGGAATTTGCTTAATTGCAACCCTCCATTCGTTCTCAAATGGAGAGGAACACAAAGAATAAGAACGTCTTACTTCTTCTCCTTCGATTTCGGCTTTCAACGTTAGATATTGACCCGATAAAAAAGAATAATCACTTTTCAATTCAGAGGGTATTTCAAATGCAATGGATACAGTGTCTTCCGTTTCCTTTTTGATGTCATTGATTTTAAGCGTGTGAAATTTAGGTGTCATTCTTTTTTATTTGCCAGCAAAGTTACTCATTTTCTTAATGAAAAGTTCAATATATGACGATCATGGAAGGGGCTAATGGAAATCATGATTGAATTTTCGTAAATTTGTAAGAGCTATTAGAAAAGCAAATGAAAGAACCAGATGTAACTACTCTTGAACAGCGTTTTCAGGAGAAAATCGATAACGATATTAAGATCGAACCACGAGATTGGATGCCTGATAATTATAGGAATACCTTAATCCGTCAGATATCACAACATGCACATTCAGAAGTTGTTGGAATGCTTCCTGAAGGGAATTGGATAACACGTGCTCCTAATTTGCGTCGAAAGGCAGTTCTACTTGCTAAAGTACAAGATGAAGCAGGGCATGGATTATATTTATATTCGGCTACGGAAACGTTAGGGGCTGATCGTGAAGAGACAATTGATGATCTTCATTCAGGGAAGGCGAAATACTCATCTATTTTTAATTACCCTACGGTTTCTTGGGCTGACATGGGAGCAATAGGATGGTTAGTTGATGGTGCGGCGATTATGAATCAAGTGCCACTATGTAGATGCTCATACGGGCCTTACGCTCGTGCAATGGTGCGTGTTTGTAAGGAAGAGTCTTTTCATCAACGTCAAGGATTTGAAATTATGACCACTTTAGCCAAAGGTTCTCCTGTTCAAAAAGAAATGGCTCAGGATGCCTTAAACAGATTTTGGTGGCCTTCGTTAATGATGTTTGGACCAAATGATGCAGAATCAAAGCATACTGAACAGTCCATGAGATGGAAAATTAAACGGCATACAAATGATGAGTTACGTCAAATGTTCGTTGATGCAACTGTACCTCAAGCCGAATTAATTGGGCTAACAGTTCCTGACAAAGATCTGAAGTGGAATGAGGAAACAGGTCATTACGATTTTGGTGAGATCGATTGGAATGAGTTTTGGGAAGTCGTAAAGGGGAATGGCCCATGCAATAAGGATCGTGTTGACACTCGTCGAAAGGCAAAGGAAGAGGGGGCTTGGGTTCGTGAAGCAGCTAATGCATATGCAGAAAAGCGTCAAAAACGTAAGACCTCGTAATAAAAATATTCAAAAAAATGGCAAATAAAGAATGGCCTCTTTGGGAGGTGTTTATTAGAAGTAAACAAGGGTTGAGTCACAAGCATGTAGGAAGTCTTCGTGCTGCTGATTCAGAAATGGCAATTGAAAACGCAAGGGATGTATATACGCGTAGATCGGAAGGTGTAAGTATCTGGGTGGTAGAATCAAATGATGTTTTTGCTTCGAACCCGTATGATGCGGATTCATTATATGAACCTTCGGATTCTAAAGTATATCGACACCCTACTTTTTATGAAGTTCCTGACGGAATTGAACACATGTAAAATCGAATAATGATGAATGCATTGTATGAATATTTGGTTAGGTTAGGAGATGATAGCCTTATTATTGGGCATCGCCTTTCAGAGTGGTGTGGTCATGGGCCAATTCTAGAAGAAGATATTGCTATGACTAATTTGTCTTTGGATTTTATTGGTCAGGCGACTTCATTGTTAAAGTATGCAGGTGAAGTAGAAGGGAAGGGAAGGACAGAAGATGATTTAGCTTATTTACGGTATGATAGAGAATATAAGAATGCTCTGTTAGTTGAACAGCCGAATGGTGATTTTGGAATGACAATGATGCGTCAATTCTTATTTGATGCGTACCGTAGGTTACTTTTTGAGCGTTTGCTCAATTCAACTGATGATACTTTAAGAGCAATTGCAGCAAAATCCTTGAAGGAGACAAAGTATCATCTCAAACATTCTTCTGAATGGGTGATACGTTTGGGAGACGGTACTTCAGAGTCCAATAAACGCATTCAAGAATCCTTGGATACTTTATGGAGATATACGAGCGAATTGTTTTATTCTGATGAAGTCGATGTTGAACTAATAGCGACTGGAAAAATTCCATCAATGGATGGTTTGGAACAAGAATGGAAAGAACTTGTTGGTGTTGTCCTTGAAGAAGCAACATTAAAAATTCCAACGAATAATTGGAAACATGAAGGTGGAAGAAAGGGAATGCACTCAGAGCATTTAGGGTACATTCTGGCGGAATTACAATACATGCAACGAGCTTATCCGGGATTAGAATGGTAACGGAAAAAGAAATATGGCAGTATCTTGAGGAGGTTTTTGATCCTGAAGTGCCCGTGTTAACTGTGGTAGATCTTGGTGTAGTACAGAAAGTTGAGTTGAACGACGGGGGGTGCAAAGTGACAATTACACCAACCTATAGTGGCTGTCCGGCAATGAAACGCATCGAAGATGATATCATTGAAAAATTGACGGAAAAAGGCATAGAGAAAACAGAAGTAGAGTTGGTTCTTTCCCCAGCTTGGACAACAGATTGGATCACGGAAAGTGGCAAAAAAAAGTTGAAAGAATATGGCATTGCTCCACCTGAGGATGAAGTAGATAAAAGTGTTCTGTTTGCTGATCCTACTGTGGTGCCATGTCCTAAATGCGACTCTAGAAATACTAGACTAATTAGTCAGTTTGGGAGTACTGCCTGCAAAGCACATTATCAGTGTAATGATTGTTTAGAACCTTTTGATTATTTCAAATGTTTGCGATAATAACAATTACCTTTTGAAGACATGAGGAAGAGCGTTTGGATCGTGTTGTTATTAACATGTGCAATGAACTCTTGCTCGTCTGAGAAAAAGGAAATTGAAAAAAATACTGCGTTGGTTGATGAATTACCAGATGCACGGATAATAGAAGATAGTCTTTATCGTATTCAGATTCCAAACACAATGAAGCTAACAAACTCACTTGATGTCAACGCTTCACTTCAATTCAGTGATGTTTTTAGGGAACAATTCGTAACCGTTTCAGAGTTTGATAAAAAAGATCATCTTGATCGACTCATGAGAAATAAAAGTGCCAAAAAGCAATTATCTGCACTTGAAAATTTTTCCACACTTGAATACAATGCCCATATGAATGCAAAGAGTCTTCTCTTGGAGTCGAAATGGTCGACAATGGAGATTGATGGTTCCGTTTTTAAGATAAAAGCAGTGGATGTTGAGATTTATGGGGCATCTAAGGAAATAAGTTATTGGCTGGCTTTTGTCGAAGGTAAAAATAGACTCTATACAATTAAATTGTGGACACCTAAAAATAGAAAGCACCTATTTGAAGAGTCGGCAAACCTAATTATTAGGTCTTTTCGTGAGAGAGAATAAAAAAAGTTCCGCCTTAAGACGGAACTTTCAATTCGATAGTCAATAACCTGTTATTACCCTAAAAAAGGATATTTATAGTCATTTGCAGGGACAAACGTTTCTTTGATTGTTCTTGCAGATACCCAACGTAACAAATTCATTGGTGCTCCTGCTTTATCATTTGTACCGGAACCTCTGGCTCCTCCAAAGGGTTGCTGTCCCACAACAGCTCCAGTTGGTTTGTCATTAATGTAAAAGTTTCCAGCCGCATTTTCTAGCTTCTTCATAGCTAAATTTATTGCGTAACGATCATTCGAAATGATTGATCCTGTTAATGCGTAATCTGATGTGCCATCAACTAAGTCCAATGTTGCTTCAAAAGCATCTTCATCGTAAACATAAATTGTTAAGACAGGTCCAAAAATCTCTTCGCACATTGTTCTGAATTTTGCGTTGGTGGTAACAACGACGGTTGGTTCTATGTAATAACCTTCTGATTTGTCATAATTACCCCCGACGATAATTTCAGCGTCAGACTGTGAATTAATGTAGTCTATATAACCCGCGATTTTATCAAAAGAACGTTCATCAATCACGGCATTAATAAAGTTAGAAGTGTCTTCAGGTGTACCCATTTTCATGGAGTTCACTTGATTAATAATAATTTCTTTTGTTTCGCTCCAAATGTTTGATGGGATGTAAGCTCTCGATGCAGCTGAACATTTCTGCCCTTGGAATTCAAAGGATCCTCTTGTGCACGCTGTAGCTACTTCTGCTGCATTTGCAGTTTTGTGAACCATTATAAAATCTTTACCACCGGTCTCTCCAACGATTCTTGGATAGCTTCTGTATCCTGCAATATTGTTTCCGATTTCTTTCCATAGGTGACGGAATACGGCAGTTGATCCTGTAAAATGAAGCCCTGCAAAGTCTTTGTGTTTAAAAACAACATCTCCAGCAACAGGCCCTTCAACAGATACTAAGTTGATTACGCCGTCAGGAACACCTGCGGCTTTAAATAATTCCATCAACACTTGAGCAGAATACATTTGAGATTCGGCTGGTTTCCATACTACAACATTTCCCATCATTGCGGGTGCTGCACATAAGTTCGCACAGATCGATGTGAAATTAAATGGAGTGACAGCAAATACGAATCCTTCCAATGGACGATATTCTAATCTATTCCACATTCCAGGAAGCGAATCTGGCTGCTCTTTATAAATTTGAGTCATGTATTGCACATTGAACTTGAAAAAATCAATGAGTTCGCATGCTGCATCAATCTCCGCTTGCATTACATTCTTTGATTGAGCTAACATTGTTGAAGCATTTATTTTATCTCTGAATGGTCCTGCAAGCAAATCAGCGGCCTTCAAGAAGACTGAAGCTCTGTGCTCCCATGGTAAATTTGCCCATTCTTCTCTTGCTGCCAATGCAGCGTCAATAGCATCATTAACATGAGAGGCATTTCCATAGTTAAAATGACCAAGTACTTTCTTGTGATCGTGAGGAGGCGACATTGGTTTTTTATCGTCTGTACGAATCTCTTTCCCTCCGATGTGCATTGGGACATCAATCGGGTTTTGGTTGTACATTTCTTTATATTTAGCGATCAGACTTGTATGCTCGGTTGAGCCTGGTGCATAGCCTTTAACGGGTTCGTTAGTCGCTACAGGAACTTTAAAAAGTGCGTTTGACATAAATTTAGATTTATTGCAAAAGTAATCAATGTTGTTTATCCTTGCAATGAGACAATAATACATGCAGATTAAAAAACTATTCTCGAGACTCTTTGCAGTGGGCATAATACTCTTGTTTTCCAATACAAAAGTAGTTGGACAACAGACTTATGCAGATTTTTATAATGAAAAAGATATAGTTAAGAAGGCGGAAATTGGCTACTTCTTATGGAATGAATTTCTTCGTAATGATCTTGATTCTCTTAAAATCATTTCGGTTGAATTACTTTTAAGCGCTGCGGAAAATAAAAATGCGTTTGCAAAGGCTGTTGGTAATTCTGCTTTGGGAAGCTATTTAGTTAGAAATGGTGAAATTGAGGATGGAATTCTTCAC
>NODE-150-length-25029-cov-6.66505_pt1 | contig 25029 bp, 20 predicted proteins | sample MGYA00139097_ERZ477577 | MGnify/ENA metagenome assembly ERZ477577
TTCCCTAAAAAACGTCTTGATGAAGCGATTGGGAAAATGATGAATTATTAATAATATAATACCGTTGTATTAGTAATCCTTAATAACAGTATATCCGGGATACTTCTTTTGGTCGAAAACAAATTTGGAATCATTAACAGATGGATTAGCTGTGTATTTTGTCAGGTGATACGTTAGTTTCGTGCCATCCTTCATTTTCATTATAACCTTTTTTAAATCACTTTTGGATTTTGAGATATATAAAATAATCGTGTGATAATCTACTGTTTTTGGATTTTTCGGGTACAAGTATATTACGTCTACGGTCTCTCCATTTAATGTCGTTTCCTTTCCGTATTTGTTTTTGAAGCCTTTTTCCCAGATAGTCATCAATCGAGCTGGGTTAATAGATTCATCGTCTTCCTCATCGGCATCCGTTTCATAAACAGATTTCTCTTCTTTTACGATGGTCCATGTTTTTAATCCGTTTGAAATGATTGTATTATCACCGAATGACGCGTAATATTTTTTGTCTTTCACCCATCCTTTTCCCGTCATACTTTCGTCAGTGCCTGTGTCGGAATTCTTCACGTTAGAACTAAATTCGATGTAAAAAGAAGAATGGCTCTTTATCTTTTTTGACACCTTATCAAGGATTCCTTGTGCCTTTGCATCTTGCCCAAAAGATACAAATGAGAATGAAGCGAAGGTAAGCAGTGTAAATAAAAATTTCATAGTCAATTAATTTTCGTTGCAAATATCAGAAACTATGCCAAAAAAGTAATCACTTTTAATTATCATGAATTTGGTCGAGAATCTTGAGCAAAGTATCATTATGTATATCGTGCCCGCCAATATAAGGACTTATTTTAAATCCAAAGTGCTTATAGTCGTTGATTAATTTTTCTTGGCTTACAGAGTCATAAAACTCATCATCGGAGCCGATGAAGAAATGCGATTGATTATCAGGTAGTTGTTCTTTTTTTATACTTTCTTCTGGTGGAAAATCACTTGCCCAAACTAGCAAAGCGTCAAAAGTTGAATTTCCATTAATAGCCCAGCGGATGGCAGTAGAACCTCCTTGTGAAAACCCAAGGAGCAAGCGTTTATTAATTGGATATAAATCGCTAATCTGTTTGTCAAGTGCATTTAGCCAACTAATATTATCGTCAATATCTATATCTCTAATTTCCTTCGTCATCCAAGAAGCTCCAACTCTACCTGTTGCGCCTTTAACATAGAAACGATGCATCCCTTCAGGAGCTACGATGAGAATGTCCTCTGGGAGATTTGCGAATTTACGGATGAAATATTTAGCCAATTGACCATAACCATGAAGAACGTACAAGACTGTTTTGACTTTAGCATGATTATTGATAACCTCGTATCGAAAAGTTTTGGTGTGTTTTAAGCTCTTTTCCATGTTAAATGCAAATATAGTTGTATTCGGCAGCAGTTGTTTTGAGACCAGTAATAAAATGATAATTTTGTGCCCATGAAAAAATGGTTATGCATTGTAATAGCCACTGTAGCGTCAAGTTTTGGGCAGTTTGCAATCGGACAATCGATAACCGTTTTGGATGCCGTTACACAACAGCGAATTCCAGGGGCGAAAATTTATTCTAACTCACCTAAAATTCAGAGACGTTCTAATACGAACGGATTGTTTTCACTTCAAGATTTTTTTGGATGTGATTCTATCTATGTTTCCTACTCCAGTTATGAAACTAAAGGGTATACATTTAATGAAGTAAAAAGGCAAGGGGCAATTGAAATGGACGATGCTGTACTTTCTGTTTCAGAGATGACAGCAACCGCAAATCGTTGGGAGCAAGATAAAGTAAAGGTGCCTGGACGAATAACGAAGTTAAATCTTCGCGATGTAGAATTACTTTCACCACAAACTTCAGCTGATCTTTTGGAAAGCTCGGGATATGTTTTTGTCCAAAAAAGTCAGCTCGCCGGGGGGTCTCCTCAGATGAGAGGTTTTGGTACGAACAGGGTAATGATCGTTGTTGATGGCGTCCGTATGAACAACGCTATTTTCAGATCAGGCAATTTGCAGAATGTGATATCATTGGATGCCAATTCATTAGAGTCAGCTGAAATCCTTTTCGGTCCTGGCGCTGTCATGTATGGTAGCGATGCAATTGGTGGGGTTATGAATTTCAGAACAAAAACAGCAATTTTTTCGCCAGATTCTACTAAAAATCTTTTCAAGACAAATGTATTTTCACGGTATTCATCTTCAAGTAATGAATTCACTGGACATTTAGACGTTAACATTGGTACGCAAAAATGGGCATTTGTAACAGCGGCTAGTTATTCAATGTTCGGTGATATGAGTACTGGAAAGTATGGCCCTAATGAGTATTTGCGTCATAATTATCAGGAAATAATTGATGGGGTCGACTCAACAGTGACGAACCCTAATCCTCGAAAGCAGATTGGTTCAGGGTATTCTCAAGTTAACGTTATTCAAAAAATTCAGTTCAAGCCGAGTGAGAATTGGCAAATCGACTATGGATTTAATTATTCAACGACTTCAGATGCGCCTAGATACGATCGTTTAACACTGGATCAAGAAAACGATGGTGTCCTTGATAATGCAGAATGGTATTATGGTCCGCAAGAGTGGATAATGCATCGAATGAGTTTAATGCATTCAACTACAAAGTCAATTCTTCATGATGAGATGAAATTGACGCTCGCTTATCAGAAGTATAAAGAAAGTAGAAATGATAGAAAGACTGGGAGCGGTCTAATTCGTAGACAGTTCGAAAGGGTAGATGCTTTTAGTGCCAATTTTGATCTCGACAAGAAAATTGGTACGCGTTTGACTATATTTTATGGTTTAGAAGGAGTTGTAAATCGAGTTGGATCTCATGCTTATAGGGAACCAATCAACGGGGGGGATCAATTGACGATTAATTCTCGTTACCCCGATGGATCAACTTGGCAGACTTATGGTGCGTATACGAATTTAAAGTATTCAATTACAGATGAATGGAATGTAAATGTTGGTGGTCGCTTTACCCTCTATCATATCATGGCGAATTTTGACACTTCATTGTTCGCTTTCCCAGTTACTTCTGCAACCATTACTAATAATGCTGCTAACGGCAGTGTCGGGTTGGTTTATAATCCAAATGAAAGGACTCAATTGTATTTGAATGCTTCAACGGGGTTTAGGGCACCTAATATTGATGATATCGGAAAAGTATTCGACTCAGAACCTGGAAGTGTTGTGGTGCCTAACATCAATTTAAAACCTGAGTATGCTTATAATGGAGAGGTCGGTTTTGTAAAGTCAATAAAGAATATTGTTAAGATTGATGCCGCTTTCTACTACACCTATTTAAAAGATGCGCTTGCACGAGCAAATTTTGAATTCAATGGTGAGGATAGTATTGTCTATGAAGGTGTTCTAAGTCAAGTTCAAGCAGTTCAAAATGTGAGTAATGCTTACGTTTATGGTGTGCAGGCGGGAATTGAATTTGTTTTTGGAAAAGGGTTCAGTGTTAAAAGTATGATCAGTTACCAAAAAGGCTTTGAGTACAACCTTGATAGTGCAGCATATTTCCCGAAATCACATATTACTCCGGTATTTGGTCGTACATCATTTTCATACAAACGAAAGCGTGTCCGCTTAGAAGTTTATGCGGTTTATCATGGAGGAATGGATTATGATGATTTCCCATTGAATGAACGAGGTGATCATGTATATGCAAAAGACGCTAACGGTTTGACATATTCACCAAGTTGGTACACATTGAATTTTAAAGGAAGTTATTTCTTCAATAAACATCTTTCGATCAATATTGGCATTGAAAATATTACGAATCAGTTGTACAGGACATTTGGGTCTGGCATTTCTTCTTCTGGGCGTAACTTTATGGTATCTATCAAAGGAACGTTTTAGTCTTTTTCTGTAAAGTACTTGAGTTCATGCCCGTTAAAAAACCAGCGGCGATCCACAATATCAGTTTTTATGATTTCGGGGTCTATACTGTAAATTGCATTTGGATCATCTATTTCTACATCTTCAATTTTTGCTTTGTACACGATTATATCTCTCGCAAGTGAATAGGATCCTGGTTCAAAACCAATTGCAAATGCTTCAGCTTCTGAAGTGCCAAGTCCATCAAAAATTTTAGTTTCGAATGTTTGTCTTGGAAGTTCTCTAAGTACTGTAAAGAATCGCCGATAACATGCATTGCGAATTCTGAAGTCAACCATGACGTCTTTATATGCTTCGGAACGAATATGGTCAAAAGTCACTCTTAATTCAGCATGCGGACTCGATGGAACAGGAATGGCAGAGCTTATGGAACGGTTATTTCCGTTCATGAAGAATACATAATTGAAATTTCCGATATATCCAATTTCCGCTCTTTTTGCAACTTTTCCGCTTTCAATTGCTTCGTTGATTGCTCTATCTAATAGATTCACAGTAACAATATAGTCCAAGCTGTCATCACCAGTTAATTCTTCCCGATATATTTTGTAGGAGTATTTTTCTGTTGCCGGAATACTTAATTTACTTTCAATATGTCGAATTATGAATTGTTCGGCAGAAAGTTCAATGACAGCTTCTTCTCCAGAGGCTACAACTAGGCTAGGGGCTTCTGTAGGATTGGTACAACCAAAAGCAAAAAGTAAAATTGGTATCAGGTATGCATATTTCATAGATACAAACTTAAGGCTTCTGAGCGATTTTTCTACTATCTTCGATCCTATGGATGTATCAATTGAGTCTTCTTGGAAATTACAATTACAAAAGGAATTTGAACAGCCGTATTTTGATTCTTTGATTCACTTCGTGAAGAATGAGTATGCAAATTCTCCCGGCGATATATTTCCAATAGGCACAAATATTTTTAATGCTTATGATACTTGTCCTTTTGATAAAGTGAAGGTGGTAATTATTGGACAGGATCCATACCACTCTTTTGAGTTGAATGAAGGAAAAAAGGTGCCGCATGCCCATGGATTATGTTTTTCGATTCCTGAAGAAGCCAAGAAAGTACCACCATCATTGAGGAACATTTACAAAGAAATTCAAAGTGATCTTGGCGCTGAAAATTATTCAATACCATCTGGAGGGAATTTACAGAATTGGGCAAATCAAGGTGTCCTAATGTTGAATGCGACACTTACGGTTCGCAATGGGCAAGCTGGATCTCATCAGGGTAAAGGGTGGGAGAAATTTACAGATGCCACGATTCGCCAGCTCTCTAAGGAAAGAACGGGGATTGTTTTTCTTCTTTGGGGGCGTTTTGCTCAAAATAAGGGGTCAATGATTGACGGTTCCAAGCATTTGATCTTGACGGCAGCTCATCCCTCTCCTTTTTCTGCCTATAACGGATTTTTTGGATGCAAGCATTTCTCGAAAGCCAATGCATACCTTAAAGCGCAAGGGCAATCTACAATCGATTGGTAAAATCAAATACTATAAACAAAGTGCCAGATTCTCGAATTCCTTTATCTTTGGGGCATGAAAATCCAAAATGATTTAGTACTTCGTGCAGCTAGAGGAGAACAGATTGAGCGCTATCCTGTATGGTTAATGCGTCAAGCAGGAAGAATTTTGCCAGAATACAGAGCAGTTCGAGGCAATCTTTCAGGGTTCAAAGAACTGGTTGAAACTCCCGAACGTGCGGCGGAAGTTACCATTCAGCCAGTTGATTTGTTAGGTGTAGATGCGGCTATCATTTTCTCTGATATATTGGTGGTGCCTGAAGCTATGGGATTAGAGTATCAAATGATTGAGAAGAAAGGTCCGTGGTTTGAGAAAACCATTCGTTCTAAAGAAGGATTGAAATATGCACAGACAGACTTTGATATTGAAGATCGATTGGGGTATGTAACGGAAGCAATTCGAATCACGAATAGAGAGTTGAATGGTAGAGTGCCATTGATTGGTTTTGCAGGGGCTCCATGGACGATTTTTTGTTATATGACGGAAGGGCAAGGCTCAAAGACCTTTTCTGAATCACGAAAAATTCTCTATACAAATCCGACTTTGGCACACGAGTTGCTTAGTCGTATAACTGAAGTGACAATTCTGTATTTGAAAGCACAGATTAATGCTGGGGCCCATATGGTACAGGTTTTTGATTCTTGGGCTGGTATTCTTGGGAAAGAACAGTACGCAGAGTTTGGATTGAAATATATGGATCGCATTGCTGCAGCAATTAATGATGTTCCCGTTACCTTATTTTCAAAGGGAGCGTACAATTCAATAAGCGATTTAGCCGCATTGAATTGTAATACAATCGGTGTGGATTGGAATATGCAAATGGATGAAATCCGCAACACGGTTGGAGAGAATAGAACTTTACAAGGGAATTTGGATCCTTGTGTTTTATATTCAGAGCATAAAGAGGTTGAACGACTGACAAATAATATGTTGAATTCTTTTAAAAGTCGTCGACATATTGTTAATTTGGGGCACGGTGTATATCCTGATGTCGATCCAGAAAAGGTTAAAACATTTATTAAAACGGTAAAAAATTATGAAATTCAATACTAAAAATACAATGAAATTAATTTCAACATTAGCGTTCGGGATGTTGTCTGTTTTTGCATTTTCGCAAGAAGGACAAAATTTGGTGCCTAATCCAAGTTTCGAATCGGTTGGAAAGAAACCAAAGAAATTAGGATCAATTGAAAGTGCTACAGGCTGGGTGTCTCCAACAGGTGTTAGAGCAGATCTATTCTCTGGTTCGAAAGTTGAAGATATAGCAGTGCCAAATAATGTTTATGGAAAGGAAAATGCAATGGATGGTAGTAATTATGCCGGACTGGTAGGGTTTTCTTATGGAAATAAATTGCCACGGTCATACGTTATGGCAAAATTGGAAGCGCCCTTGAAAAAGGGGATGCGGTACTGTGTTAAATTCAATATATCATTAGCTGAAGCTTCAAAATATGCTTCAAACAACATTGGGGCGAAATTGAGCAAGAAACCTTTTGGGACAGATTCGAAAGTTTCAATAATAGCTGAACCTAGTTTGTTACATTTCAGTAATGACCACAAAATTATGAGTGCTCGTTATAATTGGACTGAGATATGTGGTTTATTTGAAGCTAAAGGTGGTGAGAAGTACATAACTCTCGGAAACTTTAATTCAAATGAAGATACTAAGTCGACGCGAATGAAGAAAGATCCTAAAGTTAAGGTGTCTCAGACAATTGCTGCGTATTATTATCTAGATAATGTTTCAGTGGTTCTATTGGGAGAAGACGAAGTTTGTGAGTGTCAAGCTGACGACGGAGGAAATGAGTATTCGAAAACAATTTATTCACAGGTATTCACAATTGATGAAGATATGACATCGGAAGAGAAGATTGAAATTCAACAACTTTACTTCGCTTTTGGAAAACGTAAGATATCAGCTGAAGGCGAGGCGTCTTTAGATTTAATTGCGAAGGAGTTGGATGCTAATCCAGATTATAAATTAGAAATTGCCGGTCATAGTAATGTGATGGAGGATTCCGTTGGGTCTGATAATGATTACTTCGCAGACATGGATAACAAAAGAATAGGAGTGGTTGTTAAATACTTAATGGACAAAGGAGTTGCTGAGAATAGAATGATTGTTTCTAGAAAAGGACATACAGTTCCCAACAAAGATTCAGAAGGTGAATTGGATGAGGATTTGCGAATGGCAAAAAATCGTCGTGTGACATTCAAAGTAAGAAAATAGGAATTATTCAAGAAAAAAAAAGGGGAGCCTAGGCTCCCCTTTTTTTTGATAGAGAATTTATATCTACCTCTTTTTTAATTTGATTACTGGTTGCTCTACTTCAGTTTTACCCTTAGATTGTATCATGGCTTTTTCTGTCGGTTGACCATAAAGTTGAGGCATCAAATAGGTTCCCTTTTGTCCCTCACGTTTCTCTAATTCTACATCTCTTTGTGCTGGATATTCTTGCAGATAGCGATCATTGCGCTCAGCATATATCGTCCAGGAAACTTTTTGTCCGACAGTTCCTCCACCAATAATAAATGTTCCCCCAGAAATTTCCTCTTTCACATAAAGTTGAGCAAAACCTCCAACGGGAGTTAAGTTATAACTTGGGTTTTTGTTAATATCATCATAATACTCTGGAAGAGTTATGATCGCTTCACCGTTTTCGTTAAAAACTGCATTACCACGGTAAATATTCAATACTTCGTTCGATTCCGTTGAAAAATGACGTAAGAACTTGTTTTCAGGATTAGATGGGTGGTCAATAATAAATGACTTGGTTCCTGTAGCAGCGAAGTTTCCATTGGAAAACACACCATATGCACCAGTTACACTGCCTAGATACCTATCCTCTCCAATTACACCATAATATCCTTTACCGGCAACACCAATACCATTTCCAAGCGGTGCAACAGCATCGTAATTTTCTCCCCAAATTGCATTACCCTGGCTATAGTTTGTTTCACCTACAACACCATTTACGCCGATCCCGTAAACTCCATATCCGCCAGTGGTCCTTAGGTTCGAGCCATACACTGCGGATTCTGCTGATGCTGTAGCTTGAACCTGTCCGGATACCCCCCATGCTGCTCCATTTGAGTTACCTATAATCGCAGATGCCGCGCTGGAATTCGAATTTGTAGAGCTTTGAATAGTAGAGAAAGTATTTGCTGTATTCGTTGCATCAGCTAACATGGCAGTTCCTGTATTTGTGTTTTCTACGCGTAGTGCAATTCCACTAGTAGTAGCAGTGGTTAATTCCACTTCTCCAGCATCAACTGTAATAAATCTTCCAGTTCCAGCTCCACCTTGGTCATATGCTTGATCTAGTGTGTTTCCTGTTGAAGGAAGCGCTACCGTATTGCCATTTGATAGGGTCAAGTCTACACCAGAAACGGACAAAGTCTGTAATTCATTTGCTGGGTCTGAATCGGCATCATCAACATTGTCATTAACTACATTTGTCGCGAGAGCTGCTTCTTCAGCGTATAAAGAATATGGCACGCTCAACAACTGAGTTGTTGAGGTGATAGTATAATTCGAGCCTCCAGTTGGGTCAATATTTGCTTCTAGAAAATGGGGACCATTTCCCCAATTGACATTCATAGTAAGCGAACTGCCAATTTCATAGGTCAGCAGACCATTGTCGTTGGTGGTGGCAGTATTTGTTTCTGTGAATACTTGCGATCCTCCTGGCGAACCTTGAAGGATGTTGAATTCAAATCCTATTGTACTGTTTGAAATAAGACTACCTCCAGCATCTCGGATAACAGCCTGATAGGTCATCATCTGCGGAGCTTGTGCAAGTGAAGTAAAAAGCGAGAAGCTAAAAATAAGTGTAGTTAATATATGTTTCATGGTTTAGTGTTTAATGATTTTTAGTGATTCTAATATTTCGTTTTTATTATTTAGAGTGAGTTGATATTCGCCAGCACTCAATGTTGCCATTGGAATAATTGTTATTTGCTCAATTATTAAACCTGCATTAATCAATTTACCGTTAAGATCGTATAGTTGGTAACTTATACTCCCGTCTACCTGATTTACCTCGAGCATTACATTTTCATTGGTTGGGTTAGGAAATAAAGAAAGGGTAATGCCATATTCTTCAAGAAGGCTGGCGTCGCCATAAAATTCGAAGGGTTGCTGCACTCCTTCGTTGGTCGATCCATTAGAACTTGTCGCGTTAGCGTAATCAATTTGCCCGATAGAATAGCTAATGGAACCTCCTGATCCATTAGCATTTCCACCAGTTGTAACAGTATTACTTTGTGACCATGAGAGTACTGTGATTACTGATAAGCATGCTGAGAAAATGATTTTCTTCATGTAGTAGAAATTAGTAGTTTAAATGTACGAAAAGATTTAATAAGTAAATAGGAACTGTATCTAAGTGCAGAAGGAAATGGGAAGGCTTTGGTTGTCTTTTTCGTCAATTCTTAATTTAGTTTTACTAAATTGTGCCTTCTAAATTAACGGATTGTTAAAACAAGCAAGTTTACGTTAATTTATACCGAGCTATGCTATGAAACAACTGTTATTAAGTTTTATTCTGCTAAATGTATTCGTCGTTAGTTCGGCAGTTAACCACTGGGAAACTGTTGTTTACGAAAATGACACCTGGAAATATTTAGTTCCGACATCTGTCGTTAGTTCCTCTTGGAATCAGTTAGCATATAATGATGCAGGTTGGAATATTGGCCCTGGTGGATTTGGCTATGGCGATGGTGATGATAATACAACTTTTGGTTCTGCTCTCTCATGCTTTCAGCGGATCACCTTTAATATTGTAGATATTAATGCGATTGATCAAGTTGTCTTAAATATCGATTACGATGATGCTTTTGTCGCTTATCTTAATGGAGTAGAAATTGGTCGTGATAACATAACTAGCTCTGGGCAACCTGCTTACAATCAGGCTTCCGATGGTTTACATGAAGCTCAAATGTACTCTGGTGGCGCTCCAAACCAACTGATTTTTAGTGCAGCTAGCCTCGTAAATGGGATGAATGTACTCTGTGTTCAGGTACATAATGAATCATTAGGATCTAGTGATATGAGCTCTAGGGTGTGGTTGTCATTAGGCATCAATAATTCGTCAAACGATTATGGAGCAACTCCAGGATGGTTTAATCCTCCATTCGATTTTGTTTCATCGAACCTTCCAATTGTGGTCATTAATACAGCGGGTGGAGCAACTATACCAAATGAACCTAAGATTGACGCTTCTATGGGAATCATTTATAATGGTGTAGGGGTGAGAAATTACTTGTCAGACCCGTTCAGTGAGTACAGTGGTAACATTGGTATTGAAGTTAGAGGTTCTTCGTCTCAGATGTTCCCCAAAAAACAATGGGGTTTCGAAACTAGAGACAATTTTGGCATTCGAAATGACGTGACATTATTCAATATGGCTTATGATAACGATTGGATATTATATGCACCTTATTCAGATAAGTCTTTAATTAGAAATGTGATGGCTTATGAAATGGGGAAGGATTTAGGTGGTTATGCACCTCGAACTAAACTATGTGAAGTTGTTCTTAATGGTGATTATCATGGAGTTTATGTATTGACCGAGAAAATTAAGAGAAAGGATGGAAAGGTAGGATCGAATGATGTGGATCAGCAGGATGTTTCGGGAAATGAACTCACAGGGGATTATGTTATTAAAGTTGACAAAACTACCGCTGGTGGTGTCGTTGCTTGGTCTTCTCCGTACCCTCCGTATTCGGGGGCTTCACAAAACACCACGTTCCAATTACATGATCCACCAATAGACAGTTTGAATTCGATTCAACAAAATTATATTGAAAACTACGTTACCAATTTCGAATCTGCATTGAATGGTCCAAATTTCGCTGATCCAGTTTTAGGTTTTGCTCCATATATTGATATTAATTCATTTGTTGATTTTTTATTAGTGAATGAAGCTTCGCACAATGTTGATGGCTATCGAATTAGCAGTTATTTACATAAGATCAGAACGAGTGAAGGGGGGAAATTATTTGCGGGACCACTTTGGGATTTTAATTTGGCTTTTGGTAATGCCAATTATTGCAGCGGTAGTAGTACAAGTGGATGGGAAATGAACTTTTACCAAGTGTGTGGCAATGATAATTGGCAAAATCCATTTTGGTGGAAAAAACTAACTCAGGATGTTAACTTTAATCATGAATTGAATTGTAAATGGCAACGGATGCGTCAAGGTGCATGGCATACCGACTCATTAATGGCTAGAGTGGATACATTAGCTGCTTATCTTGATGAAGCTCAGCAACGAAATTTTCAGCGTTGGCAAATATTAGGAAGTTATGTTTGGCCAAATGATTTTATTGGAAATACCTATGCCGAAGAGATTAGTTATATAAAGACATGGATTACTGACCGAATGAATTGGTTAGATGGTAATATGTTTGGTTCATGCACTGACTTAGGGATCTCCGAGAAGATGTCATCTGCAATAAGCGTATACCCAAATCCAGGGAATGAAGATTTTCACTTTACTCTTGGTATCGCGGCTGCAAATGCTGAGCTTAATCTATTAGATATTGATGGTAAAGTTGTTTACAGTGAATATGGAATTTCGGGTAAAGGTCATGATATCCATGTAGACAACCTTGCTCCTGGATTATACCATTACATCATTAAAATTCAAGGGAAGGTGGTAACGGGAAAATTAATGATTCAATAATTGTTGAAATGAATAAAATTGTATTAGCACTTTCTATGAGTGCCTTAGTTGTTTTATCAGCTTGTAAAAAAGATGCTGGTTCGGGAGGAACTTCAGCTATTTCTGGGAATGTTTCAGGTCGAGTATACACGGGAAGTAATGGCAATATTGCTGAGAAAGAGATTACACAGATCATTTTACCCGATGGAAGCGATATTGTTGATGGAGAATATATTTTGTTAAACACTCCTAATGGAGGTGGATATTATTACGTTTGGTTCAAATGGAACAACGGTGTTCAACCAGATCCTTTTTTAACGGGCAGAACAGGAATTCAAGTAACTTTTGATTTTACAGAGCCCAATACAACTATTGCTTCAAATATGGCAGCTGCAATTTTATCAATTGCTGGTGCTGACTTTGATGTTGCTGTTATTCAGGATATTGTTACGTTAACTAATGTTACCGAGGGTGAAGTACCAGATGCCGATGAATTGACCTCGAATATAATAGTGGACATTCAGAACCAAGGGGAAGATGCTACTGGAGAAAGTTCGTCTTATGTGGAAGGTCCAATTGTAGATGAACGTGTTTATTTGATTTATGGAGATGATGATTTTTACAGTGAAAGTGTACGAACGGATGCAAATGGAGGCTATCAATTTACTGGACTGAACAGGGGAAGCTATCGCATATATGCTTTTACTGCTGACACTTTAAACCCAGCTGGGATTGTAGGTCAAGTTGAAGTGAAGACTGAAATAGCTGAGAAAAAAGAGGTTGTTCAAGCTGCAGGCTTATATGTTGTTAAATTCTAAATGAGTAAAGCTCTTAAAATAGCAGTTATCTTAGCGTTTTCATGTCTGTCATGGAGTGCTTTTTCACAAAAAGACTTTGGTGCTTGGATTGGGGTTGACTTTCGTGTTCCACTGTTGAAAAAATTAGATGTTGGTCTAGAGGCTCAATCTCGTTTTGAATCAAATGTTTCACAAGTTGATCAGTCATTTATTTCTCCATATGTAAAATACGACTTGCATAAATTTATCGAATTAGGTGTAGACTATCGCTTATCGAACTCCTCAACAGGAGCTGGTTTTTTTGGGAATTTGTTTACCCATCGCACCAGTTTGGATGTAGAATTTAAAGATCTTCTTGAATTGTTTGTGAAGAAAACACCTTTAAATGTAAGTGCTCGCCTCCGAGGAACTCATGAGGTGGAAAGGGGGGATTTGAACAATGATAATATACGAGGACGGATAAAATTAGCCTATAATTTGCCTGGAACAAAGCTTGAACCTCACATTTTAGGAGAGGTTTTTTATCATTTCAATGACCAAATAACCTATACTTTTTCTGGTGTAGAGGCCAAGAATCGATTTAACAAGTATCGTTTACGAGGAGGGTTAAATTACCCGGTAAAAAAAAGACACGCAGTGAAGTTGTACTTTATATACGAATCGCGATTCGAGAGTCCTCGTGCTGATTTTGTACTTGGAGTTGGGTATTCATATAAATTGAAGCGATTGTTCAAATAAAAGAGCGGTGCGATCCATTTATTTGACATTTGTCATGGTCATTTAGTGAGAACCTAGTTATCTTTGACTCATGAAAAATCTGTTTGTTTACATCAAGTGTGCAGTATTGTTGGTTGCGTTAATCATTTTCTCTGGTTGTTCTGAAGAGCGAGAAAAATATACTGTTGTCGAAGAACAAATTGTGGAGTCAGTTTATTCGAGTGTGGTGATCGAGCCACAAATGATTTACAAAGTGAATGCCTCGAACGTAGGTTACCTAGATGAACTTAATGTTGCAACTGGAGATACTGTCGATGTGGGTCAATTGCTTTTTTCTATTCGTGATATTCAGTCAGCCAACAACGCTAACAATGCAAGGTTAGCGTATGAAATGGCAAGAAACAACTATCAAGGTGATGCAAATTTGCTAGAGGACTTGAAGTTGGAATTAAAAGACGCTCAATTGAAATTGACGAATGATTCGGTCAACTTTAAACATAATGAAGAATTGTACAAAAATGGGCTGGTAACAAAGTTTGAGCGTGACCAAAGTGAAATGGTCTATGAAGCATCTCAGTCACGCTTAAGATTGATCAATAATAGAATAAGCAGATCTGAAAGTGATTTGAAAACAACCCTTTCACAGGCGAAGAATAATCTCAACAGTAGTATGTCTAGATTTGAGGATGGCATTATTCGGAGTAGATTGAGTGGTATTGTTTATGAGATTTTCAAAGAACCTGGAGAGCTGGTTTCTATGCAGGAACCTGTTGCCATTATTGGCTCTCAAGATAAGTTTGTGATAAATATGCGGATAGATGAGGTAGATATCACTCGGGTTAAAATTGGTCAGAAAATTGTTGTTGCTATGGAGGCGTATAGGGATCAGTCATTCGAAGCAAAAGTGACGCGTATTTCTCCCCGAATGGATACACAGACGCAAACTTTTGTTGTTGAAGGAGAGTTTATAGAAAAACCAGAAGCCTTATTTATGGGACTTACTGGGGAGGGAAATATTGTGGTGAGCGAGAAGGATAAAGCTCTCGTTATTCCAAGAGAATATCTAATTGGCGGTACTCAGGTTGAAACTTCAGTTGGGATGATTACCGTCAGGACTGGAGCGAAAAGTTTAAGTCATGTCGAAATTATTTCAGGATTGAAGGCTGGAGACGTAATTATTAAGCCGTCTTAATGAAGTTCTCGGTTATACTTTCAATATCAAAGACTCATTTGCTTTCACGAAAGAAGCAAACGATAATCGCAGCACTCGGTGTTACTTTCGGTATTGGAGCTTACATCATTATGATGAGCTTCATGACCGGGCTAAATGGTCTTTTAGATGGCTTGATGTTGAATCGGACTCCTCATGTTCACATTTATAATGAAATTGAACCAAGTTCAACACAACCTATAGATAGCGATACCACGTACAGTGATCATCTTCGTATAGTCCGTTCTGTTAAACCAAAAACAGGACAATTGAAAATTCATAATGCTTCGGCACTTCTTTCATATCTGAATGATCAGAAATACGTGAAAGGAGCGACTCCTTTAGTGAAAGCACAAGCTTTTTACATGGCCGGATCAACGCGTTTAAACGGCTCTTTATCTGGTGTTGACGTTATGAAAGAAACAGAGTTGTATAATCTGGATGCTTATGTTATTGAGGGGAGTACTGAAGCTTTGGCAATGAATGAAAATGGCATATTATTGGGTAAGGGGGTAGCTAAAATGCTATCAGTGGACGTAGGTGATGTCGTTCAGGTATCCACTGTTTACGGTGATATTTTCCCTCTTAAAGTTGTTGGGTTTTACCAAAGTGGACTGGCTGAATTGGATAAAATACAAAGTTATGTCAACCTTAAGACAGCGCAACGTTTGATCGGGGAGTCGGTCAATTATATCACGGATATTAATGTTAAACTCTTTTCAGTCGAAGACGCGCCTCAAGTAAGTGCTGATTTACAGAAAAAATATGACTTAACCGCAGTTGACATTCAAACTGCAAATGCAGAGTTTGATACAGGAACTTCTATTCGAAATATGATCTCTTACGCAGTTTCTATCGCATTATTGATCGTAGCTGGGTTTGGCATTTATAATATCCTGAATATGTTCATCTATGAAAAGATGAATGACATCGCTATTTTAAAAGCGACCGGATTCTCTGGCCGTGATGTGCAACGTATTTTTATTAGTGAAGCGATTATTATTGGAGTTGTTGGAGGTGTGCTTGGACTTATTGTAGGATATTTTGTCTCTCTGCTGATTAGCCAAGCTCCATTTGAGACTGAAGCGCTTCCAACTATTAAGCATATGCCGGTTAATTTTGATCCATCGTTTTATGTGATTGGAATTATTTTTGCAATGGTTTCAACTTTTTTTGCAGGGTATCTTCCAGCGAAGAAGGCTCAGAAAATAGATCCAGTCGACATAATTAGAGGACAATAAAATGGAGAAAGCACTAGAAGCAATAGACATCAATAAGCATTTTCGAAAGCCTGTCGATTTTCACGTATTAAAGGACATTTCCATTAGTATAGACAAGGGAGAGTTTGTATCGGTGATGGGAAAATCGGGCTGTGGAAAATCAACCCTATTGTATATCCTGTCCACGATGGACACAGATTATACGGGAGAACTTTTTCTTAATAATAAATTGGTGACTGGGAGAACTAGTGATGAGTTGGCGAGAATTAGAAATGAACAGATTGGATTCGTTTTTCAGTTTCACTATTTACTTTCTGAATTCACAGTTTTGGAAAATGTAATGTTACCGGCAAAAAAACTTGGTCGGAAAAGCCATGAGGAAATAGAACATGATGCAATTGCAAAATTGAAGCTCCTTGAAATTGATGACCAGGCATTGAAGCTTTCAAGTCGGATATCAGGAGGGCAGAAGCAACGTGTTGCAATAGCCCGCTCATTGATAAACGATCCCGTTATTATTATGGGGGATGAGCCAACAGGAAATCTTGATAGTAAGAATGCTAACAACGTTTTTGAAATTTTTGAAGACCTTACCGAAGAACAAGGGCTATCCCTATTAATTGTTACACACGATGATGATTTTGCTAAGCGAACCAATAGAATTATCACCATGGGAGATGGTATGATCTTGGACTAAGAAGGTTTTACATTTGATTCTTAACTTCGCATTGTGATCGTTCGAGAAGAACATATTGTCTCAGGTTTAGACGAAGATATACGCTTTGTAGATTATTGTATCGGTTTATTTTCTCTTCTACAAACACGTAATAGTGTCAAGAAAGCGATCAAGAAAAAAATGCTTTATCTGAATCAGGAAGTCGCGTCAACAGCATCTTGGATGAAGGTCGGAGATTGTATTCAGTTTGTAGATAATGAGCATAATGTACCGAAGCCTTTCAACCTTCCTATTCTTGTCGAGTATGAGGATGATCATATAGCTGTCGTTAGAAAACCGGCTGGTCTTGTAGTAAGTGGAAATCAACATCGAACTTTAGAGAATGCACTGGTTGATCAGCTGATAATATCAAATCAACCTGATGGATTGAAATGGGCAAGACCCGTACATAGATTAGATGCAGCTACAAGTGGATTGGTAATATTGGCGAAAACAGCTAGTTCACATAGAATCTTAGCGAAATGTTTTGAAGATCGAACAATTGAAAAAAAATATCACGCAATTGTTGTAGGGAAATTTGATGGTCAAGTAGAACTCAATGAGTCTATTGAAAATCAAGCTGCTTTATCGCATCTGAGAAGTATAAAAAGTATCAGATCATTACAGAATGGTTTTGTAAGTCTGGTTGAGTTGTCTCCCAAAACTGGAAGGACTCATCAGTTGCGAATTCATTGTGCGACATTTGGGCATCCGATAGTTGGAGATGTCCTCTACGGGGAGAAAGGGAACACTTTATTACATAAAGGCCTCTTTTTAGTAGCAACAAAACTATCCTTTGTACACCCTTATAATAATGATATGATTTGTGTTGAGATAGCCCCTCCCGACAAATTCTATTCGTTTCTAGAAAGAGAGGAGAGGCGATATATGAAATTTAGAGAAGAATAATCTAAGTTTATTGTAATTGGTGAAAGGAGGTTATTTCACTAGGGTCAATATACCTTCGAAATACGCGTGATATCCTCGATAGGTTCGACAGTCACCAGTTTCATGTACTTCGATGGTGTTTTTTTCAAAATCAAATTCTAATTCACAGGTTTCTTCATCTCTGAATATCCCAAGATTATCTTCTCCAATTTCTCCGAAGCCTTCAATGTTTCCCATATGAGCATTCTTACCAATTACACTATAGTAGAAAGTGAAATAGCCACCACCAATTTTGCTGATGTTTAACACGTCAGTAACTTGTTCAATATTATCTTCTTCTAATCCATACATGGTAATTTGATGCTCATTTTTATATCGACTATGATTAAGGGTATAATCATCTTTATCAATGTTCACTAACATCGCTGTGAATTCCTCTTTTTCATTATGCCCCTTTTTCTTCATCCAGTTACCATTGATTTCACCGCGTGAAAGGTTAAATTCAAGATATCCTGTTGTTTTTCCTTTATAAGATTCAGTCAACTGAACCATGTTTGTTTGACTGTCAAACACCCCTGTTAATTCAAGCGATTTTTGATGTTTAGTGTAAAAATAGCTCCCATTAACATCATTACCTGTTATAGATAATTCCATAATTACTTGCTGATCGTAGAGGCCTAACTTACCTTGATAAACTGCCCATACAGTCTCCAGTGTATCCTCTGGGATTACTATTTCTTCTTCAATTATTTCGTGAGATGTAGCTTCTTGGACCATTGGTTCATTGACAGTCTTTTTATCTTCAGAGCAAGAGTAGGAAAAGAGAAGAAGAAATGTGAGCAGATGAATTGGGTTTTTCTTTCGTGACATAATGAAGCAATTTCTTAATTTAATAGCAACTTTTAAAAGTACATAAATTGAAACAGATGAAAAAGAGCCTAATACTTCTTTCAGCAGCCCTAATGCTATTCGGTTGTAAAGCAATGGTTAAGGACATGAAGAAGATGAATAGGGTTCGGAAAATAGCACTTTCTGTTTGCGAATGTAAGTTGGTTGAAGCAACCAAAGGATATCGGCATTCAAACGCTACGATGACACTTACTTTACATAAATGGTGGTCAGATGATCATTTAGCAACGGCTGAGAACGTGCTTGCGGCAGTGAAAGATAGTTTTCCTAAAATATGCAATTTTGGAGAGATTTCAATCATCTTCAAGCATGATGAATTCGACGAACAATACGTCTTCTTTGGTTGTGATTTTGAACCTGAAATAGATACGATTTATCCTACAGAAAACACGCTTGATGAAGAGGACTGGGAAGGGTTTATGGAAGAATTGGATACTACATCTGTGATTTAATTCTCCTTATCGGTTCTTTAGTTCCCTTAATGTGGAATTGAAATTTTCTAAAATCATTTGATAATTAATATGCTTGCCCCGAGCCTGGATACTTCCATTAACAATGGTTCCCCATTGGTGGCTTGAATCGGTAGTATAGACAATAGCAGATGCCAGATTTTCTTTAGCTGTTGAAGCCAAAAGAGGAGTTGAAGCTTCAAATATTGAAGCGTTTAATTTACCACCAACTTCAAAGAAGTTCGAAGAAGAATTATTCATAGCTTTTCTACCGGAAATAGTTGCCATTTCAATTGCAAATCGGCCACTGTCACCATTTTGCTTCGCGAAAGTATCGCGACTATGGTTGACTAATCGTTGGCCATAATCGAGTACGCGTAATTCTTCCAATGGATTTATACCAACATGACTATCAGTTCCTATACTCCATTTCCCTCCATACTTTTGATAATCGATCAATGGAAAAATCCCGTCGCCAAGATTACCTTCCGTTGTCGGGCAGATCACCACATTTGCTCCACTCGTAGCAATTCCTTTAGTTTCGGAATCCGTTAAATGGGTCGCATGGACAAGATGAAAACGTTGATTGAGTTCTACATGTTCTAGTAGCCATTCGACTGGTCGTTTATTAAGGTAAATTTTGCAATCCTCAATTTCTTTGAGTTGCTCAGCAATGTGTATGTGGAAGGAGATGTCTTGTGGTCCTGAATTTGCTATTTTTGCTATATCCATAGGTTCCACACCCCGCATTGAGTGTATTCCAATTCCTATATTCGCTCCAACATAGAACTTGCACGCTTCTGAACTTGCTTCCAACAAGCGAAGATATTCATCAGTAGTTGAAGAGATAAATCTACGTTGTCCTTCTAAAGGTGCCTTGCCAAATCCTCCTTTTTGATAGAATATTGGCACCAAAGTGATATTTATTCCTGCTGTTTTCGCTGCAGAAATAAGTCGACTTCCCATTTCAGCCAGGTTATCATACGGTTTTCCATTTTTGTCATGATGAACATAATGAAATTCAGCTACATGAGAATAGCCATGTCGAACCATTTCAGCATATAACATGGTTGCAATAGATTCCATTTGATCTGGATTCACACTTAGAGCAAGTTCGTACATGGCTTCTCGCCAGCTCCAAAAATCATCAGACGTGTGCGATACATCATGTACTTCCGCTAATCCAGCCATAGCATATTGAAAAGCATGAGAATGGGCATTTTGAAATCCAGGGAGTCCAAATCCATCAATGTATTCTCCATCCTCACGTGATGAGTTTTCTACCATTCTTTGAATGATCCCATCTGAATCTACTGCGACTTCTACGTTAGATTTCCAGCCATCATTTTGAAGAAGCTGATTGAAGACATATTTTTTCATATCAGAGAGCGGAGATTTCGTTTATTAATGCTTCAAATGTTTTTGTCAGAATTGAGCGTACTTTGTTCGCTCGGTCTTCATTAAAAACTGTTTCCGTATCATCCATGTATAGAATCTTATTCATTTCAAGTTGGAGAGCGTGGATGTTATTGGCTGGTTGACCAAAGTAACGAGTTATGTGTCCTCCTTTGAATGGTGAATTATGGTTAACTCCGTACTCTCCCGACCTTAGATTAGTTAATGCAGTTTGAATGAGGTTAGTGTGTGCCGTTTTTTCGTCATTATTCCCTAAAATCATATCTGGAAATGCACCTTCTCGAATAGTAGGTACGAGATGACGGATTGAATGTGCATCCCATAATAGTACCTTTCCAAATTGTGCTACGCGCTCATCCAATAGTGCCTGTAATTTTGAATAATAGGGCCAATAATAGTTTTCGAGCCTTCGTTCAACTTCCTTCTGATTTGGAATTTTTTCGTCAGAAAGATAGATTGAATTCCCAAAGAAATCTGTTGTTGTTGTTAATCCAGTTATTATGCGCCCATCATCATATAAAGGAGCACTCTCTGGATTACGATTTAAGTCAATCACCCAGCGGCTATATTTAGCGTGAATGACAGTAATCCCCATGTCACTGGCAAATTTGTACAATTCATGGACATACCAATCTGTATCATCCGGTGCGGACATCATCTCCGGTTTGAAATCATTCTTCAATTCATCAGGAAAATCTGTTCCGCAATGTGGGACGCTGAGGATGAATGGAACAATAGGTTTTTTGGGTTGAATGATAACAAACGGGTCTCGCATAGAATTGACTTTAAACAAAAATACAAGAATCGATGGATTCATGATGAGAGAATTGCCTAGTAAAATGAACTTAAGGAATAATTTGGTGGAGAACTTCGAGTAGGAGATAAGTGTATTCGGCAATAATGAGTAGAAAACGTCCTGAAATTGTTTTAAAATGAGTGAGAAATCAATGAAAATCGTCAAAAACTACAAATTTTAATGAAAAAATATTCATTGATAGACCTATCTCGGTAAATGATGATAAAAGTATGCTCATTGGATTGGTTCATATCTATGCACGCATAATAGAGGTACTTGTAGACGGATGAATAATTATTGTAGATAAAATCGACTTAATCATCTTTTAACGACCGTTTAATAAGTAATGCATGCATAATAAACGATAGGCAGCCTATTTCTTGCTAAATCGTTTTATTAATACAAACAACTCCTACAATTATGAAAGCAATAGCCCATATTACAGTAATGTGCTTGTTCATATTCGGACTAAATGCACAGCATGATCATTCAATTATTGAACACTTATTTGAAAACAAAAGCTTAGCTGATTTTGAATTTCAAATAGGTCTAACTCCAGAGGATTATTCGAATTCCTTACTAGTGAATTTTGTTGATAAGAAATATCAAGATTTGCACGATAAAATGGAATTGAAAATTGAGAACGGAACGGTCTTACACCCTTTAAAATTTGAAATGACATATAGTAAGTTAATTGAGTCTGTCAAAAATGAGATAGCATCTTTTAAGCCGGCTCAAGGACAATTAGGAAGTCCAAAGATGGCTGATGGTCCATGTGTCAATATGGACTTCGAAACAGGAGGTTTTGCTGGTTGGACATTAACACGGGGAGATGTTACTGGAGCAATGCCATATAGTTATATGGGCGAGTTTCTAACTGCGCCAGGTCCATACCACACTATTTTTGGAGGTGGTGTTGATCCTGTTTGTGGGATTCCACGTGTAAATCCGCAAGGAGGCACTTTTTCTGCACGTCTTGGCAATGGAACTGGAGTAGGAGCGAGAGCAGCAAGGTTAAAACAAACCTTTTTGGTGGACCCTACAAATTACATGTTTATTTATAGCTATGCTGTCATTTTTGAATCACCTGCAGGACACACGCAGAACCAACTTCCTTACTTTACTGTAAGAGTATTCGATTCTTTAGGGAATAGTATTCCCTGCGGAGAGTACTCGGTGATTGCTGATGCTGCTAATACTCCAGATTATCAGACTACGACTTCGGGAGGTTCGACAGTTTTATATAAAAATTGGGAATCAGTGTTTACTAATTTAAGCGCTTATATTGGGCAGAATGTGACTGTTGAATTTACTTCAGGTGATTGCTCTTTAACTGGACATTTCGGGTATGCTTATGTTGATGCGTCATGTGGAATCGATCAATTAACAGCCTCAAATAATATTATTTGTAACGGCGATTCTTCAATTTTGTCAGCTCCAGCAGGTGCTTCAAGCTATTTGTGGAGTAATGGAGCAACTACTCAGTCAACAACTGTTTATTCAGGCGGAACATATTCATGCACTATTACACCGTTTCAAGGGGGAGGATGTGATATCACATTGGATGTCACAATTACAGAAAATCCAATGCCTTTGGCTAATTTTTCCAACGTAACGGGGACATGTGTTGGTTCCCCAGTTGATTTTAATAGTCTATCTACAATACCTAACCCTGGTGCTATTACAGCATACCAATGGGATTTTGGAGATGGAACCGTCACTCCCCTAACGTATGGAACAATAATCGCTGTATCAAATACGACGGGGACATATACCTCACCAAGCCACACCTATGCAAATTCTGGAATTTACAATGTTCAACTAATGATAGAATCGGCGGATGGTTGTAGAGACTCAATAACATTACCTGTAATTGTTCTTGGATTACCCGCAGTTGTAGCTGGCTTAGATCAAGAGGTTTGTGATGGAGAATCGATCACATTAGAGGGTATGGGAGCAGCTTCATATTCTTGGGATAACGGAGTGATCAATGGAGTACCTTTTGTACCAACTCTCGGAACGACAATATACACTGTAACGGGAACAGATATGAATGGATGTATGGATACGGATCAAATAGAAGTAACGGTGAATACACTACCAAATGTAGATGCTGGTCCGGACCAATCTATTTGTGCTGGGACTTCAGTTTCTTTGAGTGCTTCTGGAGCAGTTTCATATGATTGGAACAATGGGGTTATTGATGGTGTGCCCTTTGTTGTTGCGAATGGAACTACAATCTATTCGGTTACAGGGATTGATTTGAATGGATGCGTGAATACTGATGAAGTGAGTGTTATTGAAATACCTCTTCCATTAGTCAGTGCGGGTCAAGATCAATCAGTGTGTGATGGTGAATCAGTTACATTGGTTGGATCTGGAATCCCCGGTGCTGGTGTGGGTACTTATGTTTGGAATAACGGTATTGTTAACGGAGTACCATTTTTCCCTTCAGTCGGAACAACGACATATACGGTGACGGGCACAGATATTAATGGATGTGTGAATGACGATCAGGTTGATATAACCGTTAATCCCTTGCCGAATGTAAATGGTGGCTTGAATCAAAGTGTCTGTGATGGAGAAAGTTTGGTTCTAACAGCGATTGGAGCCGTTAGTTACAGCTGGGATAATGGAGTGTTGGATGGAGTGCCATTTTATCCTTTAGTGGGAACAACGACTTATACTGTTACAGGAATTGACGCGAATGGTTGTATAGATTCTGATCAAGTAGATATTATCGTAAATCCACTTCCGAATATTGATGCTGGTCCAGATCAAGAAGTTTGTAAAAAGGAACAAGTGATTCTTACTGGTAGCGGATCTGGTGTTTTGTCCTGGGACAACGGGGTCATAAATGGTGTTCCCTTTGTACAAGGTGTCGGTACGGTAATCTATACGGTTACAGGAACCGATGGAAACGGATGCATAAATACTGATCAAGTTATTGTCGTTGTGAATCCATTGCCACTGATTAATGCTGGCCAAGATCAACAATTATGTGAAGGAACCTCGGTTACACTTTCTGCTCTAGGGTCACCTGCTCTATACTGGAATAACGGGGTTTTTAATAATATTCCTTTTATTCAAGAACCAGGAATTATAAATTATGTTGTTCACGATTCACTTGCAACTGGTTGTACAGCTACGGACACTGTAGTTGTAGAAGTTTTTCCGAATCCACTTGTAACAGCTAATGATGTTGAAATTTGCGAAGGAGAAGGAGCTATTCTAGAAGGAGAAGGAGCGATCACATATTCATGGTCGAACGGCGTAATAAACGGTGTTGAATTCTTTCCATCAATCACATCTACTTATCTAGTTCTTGGCACTGATCATAATGGGTGCATTGGTAATGCGGATGCAACCGTTAGAGTGTACAATGCTCCAATTGTAGATTTCAATATATTATCATTGTCTTTGACAAGTATAAACCCTACTACTGGATTTGATAATTTAACTACGGGAGCATCAACCTACCAATGGAATTTTGGTGATGGATCTGCATATAGTTATGAGTTTGAACCAGTACATACTTTCCCGCTCGACGAAAGTGGAGAATATACCATCACATTAACTGCGGAATCTGAATTTGGGTGTCCTGCAGAGGCAGTTAAATTCCTACATGTCTTTCCAGATTATTCGATTTATGTACCTAATACCTTTACTCCAGACGGAAATGGAGCGAACGAGATCTTTATGCCGATTTTACGAGGATTTGATAAGGACGAGTATACGCTATATATATTCAATCGTTGGGGAGATTTAATATTTGAATCTCAT
>NODE-151-length-24897-cov-26.027_pt1 | contig 24897 bp, 19 predicted proteins | sample MGYA00139097_ERZ477577 | MGnify/ENA metagenome assembly ERZ477577
GTGTTGTGCTTGATTCATTTTTGGCAAAGAAGGGCGTGGGAAAGCAGACAAGCAAAGGAAAAACAGTTGATAAGAGGAAAAAGAGAACGATGGATAACGATGAGGAACTACCTGGTGTAAAGAAACGACGCGAAGCCGCTGTTAGAGGCGATAAGTCGGTTGCGTCTACTGTTTTCGAAGACAAAATCAACGAAATGGTGAAGCGATATGGTGCAAAGGGAGACCCAATGGACAAGAAAAAGAAGAAAAAGAAGAAAGAAACAAAGAAAGCATCGGCGTCTGCACCTGTCATTAACATGCTTACACCGCGACGTAAGAACGCTTAGAGACCTGTTTTTGTTTCTGATACTATAGTAAACGAGATAAAAGGAGAGAAACCACGATGAAAATCTTTGGAATTGTTGCGGGATTGTTGTTTGTAACAAAGGTTTGTGCAAAGGATGCACAGTGTTCCGCGCATAGTTACATTGGCAAATTGAAACCAGGAGTTGTTAAGACACTTGGCTATGGAGACGAATTTATCTCGGACACACTTCTGGTAACCAGCAATCCTGGGGATTTAAATGATTATGAAGCCATTGAGGAGGTCCAGCCGATGTTTGCTTCTGGAAGGTATTTCTGGAATTTAGATAGAATCAATCAAAAGACCCTCCCACTTGATACTGTTATGCGCAATGCAAGTGCCACGAACGATACAATCGTATATATCCTAGACACAGGTATCAACGACAATCACGAAGAGTTTGAAGGAAGGGTCATTGAGAATGTCAATGTCATAGACGATTCAGGTACAACAGACGACCATTCGCATGGCACGCACACTGCAGGGAGTTGTTGCGGCAAGACCGCTGGGGCGAGTAAGAGTCTAATTGTAAACGTCAAGTGTCTAGATAACTACGGTGGAGGATCATCTGCAGGCGTCATAAAGGCCATGCAATGGGTAAAGAACTTTGCACTCAAACACCCGACCAAAAGACACATTTTAAATTTATCGCTTGGCGGTGGGTTTTCGCAGTTTATGAACGATAAGGCGAACGAAATGTCGGACCTGGGCTTTTTTGTGGTGGTGGCTGCGGGAAACTCAGCGAAGGATGCTTGTGAGGTTAGCCCTGCTTCTGCTGAGAAGGCAATCACGGTAGGGGCTACTAACGACAAAGACGAACTTGCATACTTTTCAAACATCGGGCGTTGTGTTAATATCTATGCACCGGGGCGTTCAATTGTGAGTGCAAGTAACCAGGATAACGTTTCTTTTCGGGTTAAATCCGGCACGTCGATGGCTTCTCCCTTGGTCGCAGGGGTGATTGCAGCATGGTTGGACACTCATGAAAAGTTTCATCTTTCAAACATAACGTTTCAGTCAACTTTACCGCTTCTTTACCTGAAAGACGTCGTACCCGGATGTTCTGGAGAGCCGTGCAAGTTCGAAGGGTATTGTAGGAGCCAATGGGGTTACTGCGGCGCCGGGGTTGATTTTTGTAATGAAGAGAGTATCTGGTCGGAGAAATGCGGACCAATTATCCCATGCAAGAAATCTAATCTAATTTGTTTGGATAAATAAAAATAGAAATTCGGTTGAAAAAACGGTTTTGTATCTGATACAGTTGTAAAGAGAGTACAAGTTAAAACCGAAAATGTCTGAGTTTGTGAATGTATCGTTACCGGATGAAAATGACAGTCACGACAAGGAGTGCAAAGAAAAAGAATTGTGTAAAAAAGAACCAAGTGTATGTCTCAATGATGACAACTCGGAAACTACAGGAACAGGTAATGAAGGAACTGGAGACGGTCCAAAAGGAACAGAAGAACCTGCGGCAGACATTGTTGAGCGAGAAAAGGAATTGCTGCGTACCAAAGAACGTGCCCGTGTCGAACTCGACAAAATCGGGTTGGCGGACTACCAGTTTACTTTTTTTGAAGATCTTTCTTTTGGCAACGATTGTCTATCTCCACCTGCACTTATTCCAAAAGGATATCTCTCGAATGTTATTACAGCAATGGTACATGATGCGATTGTAAAGGAACGTCAAAAGCAGGGTACACCCCACAAAAGTAGGCGACGTCGCGGTAGGCGCTAGTCGAGCAAATGCAATATCTCATCTGCAGTTAGCTTGTCTAGATCTTCTTTTTCGCTATCGAGCAAAACTCCTAGGTTGACGCCCTTGGTATAAGAGTATCTGAAATCAAAAATGACTCCGGGATCCTTGTACGCTGCTTCTTCCATGTGGATGTCCATGTCTTCCGTCATTAAAAGGTCCACGCTTTCCATTTCTTCGTGCTTCTCTTCTTCCTCGTGACACGTTAGATCGATCGTAGAAATTGGCGCCAAAACTGGCGAGTTTGAATTTTGAATTTTTGGGTAAAACGGACCGCGCGCCAAAGCTCGTGCCCACGTCTCCTCGTTCTCGAAATCGGCAAAGAGGTACCCCTCATTAATCCAAAACTCACGAAAGAAGCACACCCTTTTCATTTGTTCGTCAATTGACTCCATGATGGGAAAGGGGGATGCAAAGAAAGCTGACAGGGGATGTTTGAGCGAATCAAACTTTTCTGAAATCAAGAACTTGGTTGCATATGTGACTACTACTCTTGTACCAGAAATTAACCGGTTGCGAAAAGACGTTGAAACTCTCAAGAGGGGTCGGTCGGTTGAACCCCCAACGTTCTTTTTAGGCGTTGGTGGCGAAGACAGTGAAGATGAAACCGACGATGAACACGAAACCGTTATCAAAAATTTAAAATCTCGCGGCAAAAAACGGAAATTGTCGGATTTTGAAATTGCTCTTGAGCAGTTACGCAACCGAGGGGAAGATGTGTAACTGACGGTTCTAATTTTTGACTATTTGAATTACAGTAAATTAATATAAAAAATTGTCCCTTTTTTAAAAGATATTCAGGGACATAAACACCCCTTTGTTTTTTTCAACCGACAACACTCTCAAACATTTTTTCAACCGACGCAAACCAAACCAACCCCTCCCCCCTGCACCTAAAATGAGTTCCAGCGCCGCCTCCACCCCCAAGTCTAGGAGTGGCACCCCTTCTGTTGCCTTTGCTAACCCCCCGCCTCCTGCTGCGCCTACTAAGGCCAAGAAGAAGCGCGGTAACAAGAAGCAAGAAAAGAGGAAGGAGATTGAAGAACTCGTCGAGGGCGGCATGTACGATGTCGACAGGCAACTGACTGGTATGAAGATTGTCAAGAGCAAGAGCACCTTTTCCACCAAGAAGAAGGCCATGCATACGCCTTGGCTTGCACGCGGATCGGTTGAAGGGGCATTCCCGACTGTCATTATCGACAATGTGCGGTTGGCGTCCGTGGGCAAGGCGGATGAACACCGCCGTGGATTTGATATCTACGAGTTCAGCCCGAACAACCAATCAATCTCTGTCTCTTTGGGAATTACGCGTACCGACAACCAAGATCTGCGTGACATTATGGCCGGTGTCGTTTTGAACTTTGTCGGTCTCAAGGATCCCATCGCAAAGAACAAGTTTTACCAAGATACGTTTCCGCAACAGTTGACGGACGGGACCAAGGTGCATTCGGCTACGCAAGCTCTACTGAGCCCTGACGAATACGTCGATATGACCTTTGTGGACTCTGAGCATGAATGGGATTCGCCTGCCAAGACGTTTGGCCCCTTCCTTTTTTCGCCCGATGACGAATCGACCTACTACACCAAGCCCAAGATCGACCCGGAAAGCCTCATCTTTATGTTCACCGTCAAGGGTAAACAGTTTCAAACTGTCAAGGAGAACGGCATGGTTGTCTACCCGCGCGGTGGCATTCGGGCTGGAGACACTAATGTCCTTGCCAACTTTATGCGCTCCGACATGTACAAGAGCAAGCAATGGCGTTTGCGGGGTGCTATCTCGGTGACCGGTATCAGCCTGAACTGTGGCGAAGTCACGACGATTGGAGGTGCGTCTGGTTACGCCGTGTCGCCAGACTTTTCCCTACGCATGAGTGGACCGATCGTGTTGACCGAGTACAACGCCATCGAGGAGGAAGGAGGTGTGAGCAAGGACCAACGTTTGGAGGCACAATTCGCGGCCGTCTTTAAGGGCATGAAGGAGATGCCCTCTCGCAAGCGCAAGGTTAATGCGATGATCGCGAACGGGAGCAAGACCGCCCCAACCAAGAAAAAGAAGAAGCCTAGCACTGCTACGCAAGAATCGCAAGATGTAGAAGACGATGAAGATTCGTCCTCTGACTCGGACACCGATGCTCTTGGTGAGGATTCGGATAACGATGCTGAGTAGCTAGCTTGTAGTAGAACGTCTTACTGACGAATTTTAATTTTTGCTGTCTAGCCAACATAAATTCTTTGCAAGGGATGCGTACCTTTCTTTTTTCCAAGGGTTCTTCTCGTGGTGCGATTGATATTGTCGATACCCTTATCCAACGCGACCAAGACTTACGCGAAGAAATGCGTTCTCTTTCCGAATCGTCTGTGGCATATGCGGTTGCAAGCTTGAACCGATTGTTGCTGGTGGAGGAAGCAAAGAAGGAAGTAAAGCAGTACAAGGAAGAAGAAAAGAAAAAGGTGTCTGACGGCATCTGTCCACATTGCAATGTACCTTACCTGTACGAACTCAACACGTCTTCAAACACATGCACATCATGTGGCCTACACATCTTTGTGATTCCAAACGACTTACTTGGCTTCAAGGAACGATCACGTTACTCGCGACCGAGTAAACATATTTACAGCGCCCATGAACACTTCTTTCAAACGCTATTGGACATCACATGTTCTGGCCGGCGCCATACACCTATGAAGGTGTTTAACTTTTGTAAAAAGGTATTGGGCCGACGACCGTGCATTAGTTACCAAGACGTGTTCGATGCATTAAAGATGGGTGGGTATTCCAAGTACTATGTATGCAAATACTGGATCGCTGGTTGGCTCAGAGGAAGCTTTGAAGTCAAGCTGAGTAACAAGGAACACGAGCTCGTGCGAGGGCATTACCGAAGATACCAAAAGGTCTTTCTACGGTTTCAACAAAAACACAATCTGGGCACAGTGGGTAAGAGCGGGAGACGCAGGTTGTATTGGCCGGTCCGTTTTATTATGGCGCAGCTATTTAAAAAGATCGGACGAAGTGATCTTCTAACTGTGGTAAACGGCATCGCTAGCAAAGAACGCAAGGTTGAGTTTGAACACTACTGGAAGTTACTGTGTGTTATGGTGGACCACGAACAACCAGTCGCACGTTCGATTGACCCTATGGCGCGAATGCTACGTATCCCCCGGCCGCCTAAACGAGTTACTTACTCGCGGGAGGCTGCGCAGGTTCTGGCGAAGGAGATGCAGGAGCAGAGGGAGCGTCGGCGGCTTTCTTTGACTTCTTTGCCTTCTTCTTCCCGCCAAGGGAACTTGATGCAAATTTGAGCATCTTGATTGCGTCTTCTAACTGTTCGATAATTTTATCTGTATCCTGTCCTTTTGATTCTCGGAGTGTCTTTGACAGTCGACCGCATACTGCAGCAGTGAACGCTTTGGAAGTAGCGGACTCACTCTTTTTTGCGACGATTTTTTTACTGGGAGACATTTTGTAAAGTTTTGGATGTGTATTCTCTTTTTACAATAGCATCAGATTTAAATTCAAAAAACTAGTTACTAAATCGAATCATCCGCGCGACAATCCGTTGGCAGCTCGAGTACGGAAGGCTGGACGGTCTGGGTATATGCTTGCATAGCCTGATCGCAAACCACCTGCCCCAGACCCAACTCCCTGATCCTCCCGACCAGTTCCTTGAATGCGATTACCGGTCCAGTTGTATTTCGCCATTGGGATCGGCAAAGCCTTAAGTCGTTCCTGGTTAATCTCGCGGTACCCTCCTGCCATGCCGCCTGTTCCAGATCCAGCACCCGTCGTGCCGATACCCCTTGCGTTGTTCTCGATATCGATTGCGGGTAATTGTCTTGTCGCGAGTTCTTGATTTTCCGCAGATCGGGGGATGGGGGACCATCGCGTTTGTTTGATTCTTTCCAAGTAACCGTCTTCCGTGTGCGTGGGGGTGTTTTCGCCCGACCCTCCAGGTCCTTCTTCCTGGGGACTTCCATTGAACATCCATCCTTTCTTTGATCCAACTCGCTGCCACTCAATACACTGTTGCTCAGTGACTCGTTTAGGAGGGAGTAGTTGGTCACGCGATGTAGCCACTTTGCCTGTGGCTCCGAGGGTGTTGTAGGCCCCATCATACACCCAAAAGTCTTGTACTGGGTGCCGAGTTGTACGCAGCGTTTCTGGGACTGCAAAGGAACTTGTCTTGTAGCTGACAGAGGGGTCTTCGATCCACTTCTTGGTGACGCCGAACTGATTGGTAATTCGGTAAAGGCTCCCCTGGGAAAACTGTGCCATCGCTCGCCTCTTTGATTCATCTTGCGTTTCATCTTGTACCATTATAACAACACAACGGTAGACGGCCGCAAGTACGGTGCGTCTGATTCTGTGTTCCTTTGTACGTTGACTACGCCGCCACTACTCACACCTTTACCAAGGTCGGAGTTTTGTGGGATGTTAACGGAAGCAGGGGTACGCGAATGCGTGCCGATTTGAATGTTTTGAAAGAAGCGATTGGACTGCACGACTTCGCGGTCAAGGGTTGTTGCTGGAGCGGAAAGAGAGCCCACGTCAGGTGTACCAGTGTAGGTGAATGTGCTAGAAAGGGCAGGACCCGGCATTGTTCTTCCTTTTACAACTGAATCAGATTTAAAACGAATATCTATGCATCTTTATTCTTCTCTTTTTTGCTTAATTTGTACTCGGGTGCAAGTGCCAGTTTCTTCCTACGCTCGCGGATCTCGATAAGAAAGGAATCCGATGGCATTCGGAAGTCCCGACCACGTAATAACATGACTTCAATGTCTTCTGCGAGTTCAAAAAACTTCGCTTCGTACTCAAAGTGTTCGCGGTAGGTATACCCGTAGTTGAGGAAAGAGAAGACTGCATTAAGCAGAATCATGAATGCTTGGAAGACTGTTTGAATCATCTGGTATAATTCATCTTCTGAACAACCGACGAGCTGGTTTACAATGAGAATGATCGAGGACCAGATCAAGATGCCGATTGCAAACATGCGGTACCGGTGTTTGAGTTTGAAACCGGTTTTGCGATGGCCCGCTTGCGACTTTTTGGCCTCAACCAACCGATCACGTAAATGGGCTTCTGCCTCTTCGGTCCACGGTTCTTCAATCGTAACCGGAATTTCTTCAAGTTGGGATCCAGCGACGCTGCCTGCGAGAAACTGCGCGGAGATGTCCGGCCCGAGGATACTGGCGATTCCCTGGTTATGCTGCTCTCGGCCGAACTCCCGCGTGACGTTCCTGTTGGCTGTATGGGACTCATCTGACGCGCGAACAAGTGTTTGCGGCGGAGTGAAAGGACGAGGAAAATCAGACATATCAACACAAAAAGACATGGATCCTCCTCTTTACCATTACATCAGATTTTAATTAAGCCGAGATATAAGTAAAGCTGAATCTAAATCCCCCAGCCGTCACCGTGTCGGAAACCAACAGATTGGTGGTACCTTTGAGGGCATTCATGACAGTTGTTCCGCCGCTACTTAGATGAACTGTAACTCTGAGCGAACCAGTCCCACTGAACCAAGTGTTTGTACTATATTCGCCCATGTGTAGGTTAGTCGCCGACAACCGATTGAAAGGAAGACCCGTAACCTGAAAATTACCCGTTCCTGTTGTACTGCCTTTACTGGTCCAGGCTACCGTGCCATACAGGACGACCACCTTGCCGTATTTTTGATACGTTCCTGCTGTTGTCTGACCACCATAAAATCCTCCCAACCCGTCACCCAAAACAGGTGTCCAACTGCCCGCTGTTCCTGCCATATCATTTCCTTCTAGAAAGGTTGTTCCACCACTCGAATTAATCGTGATGTCCCCCACGGCCGTCATGTCAATATCCCTACTTGATACAATTGTCATATCACCCGCGGCTGCTCTGGTTTCTAGGTTCATCGTTCCTGATCGAACATTGAACAGAAAGTTACCGCTACTGGAACCGACGGAGACGGCACCGGTGCGTGTCGAAAGGCCTCCAATTGACACAGTTCCAGATGTTTGACTTCCGGCGATAACCACGCCTTCTGTGGTGTTGCCGTTTGCAAGACGTATGAGACTGTTGGCGCTACCACCCAAAAGTAGAACACCGCCTCCAGTGGTATAGATATTCATATCCCCGCCCGCTTGAATCTCGGTTGCACCCGACGTAGAGCTATCCAGAGTTGCACTTCGAATTTGGGTTTCGTGTGTCCCGCCCGATGCGCCGATGTTGATAATACCACTACGAGCGACATCGGTACCGATATTAATTACTCCGCTTGTTTGGCCTGTTCCGATATCGATGTCGCTCGTGATGTTGCCTTCCCCGATACGAACTGGACGGTCTGCGCCAGACACACCGACAATCGTTGCACCCGAGGTCGTGGATGTGATACTCGCGTCTCCAGCAGAAAAAATCTGGGCTGTACCTGAGGTACCACTTACGGTCACATTGCTTCCACCCGTGAGCACTGCGCTTCCTGTTGTTGCTATCATGGATACACCAGTACCTCCAGTTAGGTCGGTAGTTGTAGCTCCATCGATACTGATATCTCCTGCTGTTGTTGTTAGCGACGCATTAACACCGGCTGTCATAACTAGATTGGTCGCGCCAGTCACCGTTGCGTTTCCGCCTGTAGTACTAACAGTTACACCACTAGCCCCACTAAAGAAGGCATCTCCAGTACTAGCAACACAGTTCACAATCCCACCCGCAACTGTATGGGTTCCATTTGCATTACTATCGATGGTATTGCCGCGAACAGTGGTTACGGAAGAAGTACCACTTGCACTACCGAGATATAAATCACCGGTTGTTCGTGCAGCACCACTGCCGATGTTGATGTCACCAGTTGTGAGTGCATCACCGATATCAATTGCGCTCGTTGTAGCGCCACTCCCGATTTCTACTGGTCGGTTGGTTGTACCAATATCGACGGTACCTGCAACCGAGGTTACAGTGGCATTGCTATTCGCTTGGACATTGATATTGCCGCTGGTTGAGATTAGATTCACGAGCGACCCTTGATAAGTACTGGAACTACCAGAGTTAGCATTGATCGTATTGCCGCGAATAAGCGTTTGGCTGCTACCGCTTAACGTGCCGATCTGCACAGCGCCTGTAGTACGTGCGGAACTGTTACCCACATAGATGTTACCGGTTGTCTGTGCACCACCAATATCAAGATTACCAGTCGTCTGATTATCAGCGATCTGTAACTCGGTGGTTGCATTACGCACAGTAATTCGCTGTATGTCCGACATCTTAAACAGAGAAAAGAGTGCTATGTTTCTTCTTTATTGTAACATCAGATTTAAAGATGGTAAACATGACCGCATATACATAAACTACCCGCGTTATCAAAATCAAACCCCGTCAAAGGTTCCATCGGGTCGGCCGATGTCGTATCCGTCTGTACGAATTCAAGGTAGTCTGCCCCGACGACACCACGGGCCCAGACACTTGCACCTACGTTTTTGGTTGAAATACCCGTATCAGGAACGACTGTGACAAAACTCGATGCCGAATAAGAGGTAAACGGCATATTTACGAGCCGTACATCACTTCCACTTGTTAGGGTTTTTCCCGTCCACGAAATACACACTTGCAGGAAATCCGGGTTCGAGGTCGTGTAAAAGGACGACGTAGTCGTTACGCCTGTGAGAGTACCACCCAGGTCATCTTCGATTGCCGGAGAAAAAGGGACCGTGGATGCACCCGCGGTGACTGTACCACCGACCGTGAGGTTACCTTCGACGTGAAGTGTCTTGTCCATGATGACATCTCCGCTGATATCAAAGTTGCCAATAATACCTGGACATGCAAAGGGAGATAGAAATTTCAAGTAGCCTGGTCCTTGGTAGCTTACTGGAAATGGAGGCGCAAAGAGTCTGTCCTTTGGTAAACCCGTTTCGGCATCGTCTCCGTCTTTCTCCATTGGGATACCATGGCCGTCTGGGTTACTTGGATACGAATAATCCATTGCCACTCCACCACCAATGATGTTTAACCCCTTTGCATTCCAACCCCCGATCGACGCAACAAACGCCTCTGATTTACGTACGGCGCCATCTGAATGGCCTTGTTTGAACAACTTGTTTGCTGATGCAACTCCGCCAGTCGAAGTTAAAACATTTGTAAAACTATGCTTTTCTGTGCATGCACGTTTTACCGTGCGGGAACTACGACTGCTAGAAAACGACATTCTTTTTAACTCTTTTATAGCATTCTTTTCTTCTATACTATATACATCAGATACAAAATTAAGCATTGAGACCCGAAGTGATCTCTCCGTTTCCACTGTTGATCGTTACGACGTTAAAGTGCTCGTGAATCACATCGACTTGCACACCAAGAGAAGCTGCCGTCTTGGCCTCCGAACCACCATCCGTGTATTGTGCGACGCAATGTTCCGCCCAGGTATCTGGCTTGAAGTAGATGCGCAGTGTTGGGTTGTTCAAGTTCTGGTAACTGATGCAACCCGTGTTTTCGAGGCGCGATGCCTGCAGGCCATAGTTGATGGAATAGATGTTGAACGGCCGTGCTTGCAGGTTGTTTGTGTCATAGACCGTGCGTGTCGTTTGGTTTGCAATTGCCGAACTTTGGGTGGCAAAGTCCTTGCCCGTACCGTTGTACATAGCAGATTGTGTCAATGCCATCTGACTTGCACCGTCAGACTCGTAAATCACGCGACCAGCCGCCAGAACTTGAAAGTAGTGTACAGGCAGAGCACGAGTGTAGATGTTGTGAGCACCCAAATTGGTACTGGTGCTAACGGTTTTACCGTACAAGGGACCGGTCTTCGAAGGAGTCGTGTTGCGACTGCCACCCATGTCGGACGTCTTGCGCACCATGAAATGTGTGGCAAATGTGAGATGGTTATCACGGAGTGGCAAGTCCACGTAACGAGTAGAGTCGCCCACGCTGATGCCACTGGCCGATTGATCCGGATCAGTGAAGCTGCCACCAGAGCGTACATCCAACAAGTTGGCAGACGTCGAAGTGCTTGCCATAAGATCCGAGAACGTCTCTTGAGCCGTGTTGTACACAATGGACGTGAAACCCGTGCCTGCCGGGAAAGTCTCTGCACGCAATGCACGGTACGCATCGGTGTCTTGGATGACGTAATCGCAGTTCAGTTCCAACTGAATGGAAACGGATTCACCAAGGGTATCCACGTCTGGGTATGCAAACGTGGTACTCGAGTTCACGAAGCCAACGGTATCGTAATAACCAGTCGTTGGAACACTTAAAGTGAACAAATCGGCCAACGTCGCTCGAGCGGGTGACTGCCACGGAGCAGCGATACCCTGGATATGCTGCATCTGGCGTTCGTTCATGGCCTGTTGCGCGGTAAAAGGTGCAACGTCTTCGAATACAACTGCATCGGTAGTTGATCCTGTACCCACATTGGCCGTACCAAATTCAACAGTAGACGCGTTGCTAGTGTTAGCCACCTGTTGTGCCTGTTGGATCGTCACACTCGTAACTACGCTGTCCGCGTGGTTTACATAAGTCGATCCGCTCGTGGTCGACTGGTCCCAGCAGTTCACACCCAAGGACGTGTATGCGTCCAATGCCGGTCGCTGCCACGTTCCTGGAGTGGTTGCAGCCGTATCTGCGGCCAACAGAGGCACCTGCGTCAAGTCTCCGAGGTTACCATAGTAGAACAGTTCAGTCGGCGATCGGAACGTGATGTCAATGTGCACCTCCTCTGAAAAATTGACGTCCAATGCGTTGGTGATGTGCTCGTTGAAGAATGCAAACAACGGCACTTGCACCTGGTACGTCGTGGCAGGTGCGTAAAAGGTGTTCTCACATCCAGCAGCCATAACATCCACTGGGGTAGTGGCGCGGAAGACAGCTTCCTTCATGGTGTCATCCATCTGTGCGAAGCGAGTCAAGAGGTATTCGCCGGTTGCGCGGAAAATTTCGCGTGACTTGGACGAAACTACGTAAGAAGCGATCATGTTAAGACCCAATAGACGATCGGCGTAAACGCGATCCAGACGGCCGCGCGCCGTGTTCGAGGTGGAGTTGGTGTTGTCCAATCCATGAGTGGTCAAGGCTGCCTTGGCAAATCCGCGGTCGCCATAAAGCGAACGGCTAGTTGCCGTTGCGTTTTCACCCGGAATACGAAACGCCATTTTCAAGGTAGTATCGGCCAAAGAACCAATACGAGGCAGGTTAAAGCGTGCAGTGCGGCGTCCATTCCAGCGATCAAAGTTGTTTCCCCACTGTGCTGCCTGGCAGCGGATGCGTTGCTTGGTTTGGTTGACTACAGTCGGGCGTGCCTTGTGTAGGAGCGGGTTGTACACATCCAATGCTTGCTGCATGGTGTTAAACAACGCCGAGTTTTTGTTGGCTTCAATAGAGAGATCCATGATGGCAAAAGTTGCGAGGGTTTAAGAGTAAAACGTGTCTTCCTAGTCGCTATACTATACGATCAGATATAAAGTAGAAATATGGTTACCTAATCGGCCCTGTGCGACCACTATGTTGACCCCCATTTGTCGGGGTCATTTCCTGCATAGGCAGTCCGCTGTTTGAAATGCCCTGATCAAACACCCTGTTGTTCGCGTTTGGCATCAGTAGTTGACGCGAATCTGTCACTCCGATCGGTTGACTACGTACAATTGGTGCGAACTTGTCGTATGCAGGACCACCAAGACCCGATTTTGAGTTATACTGCGCTTTCACTGCTTTCTTCGACGGGGGCTTGTTTGGCGTCACTTTGTTCTCCGACAGGCGGTACACTTGGTTCCTTACTCCCGCTCTCCCCGGTGCTTTCATCGCTTTTTGTAGGTACGGCTGCAGGCTCACTCCCGGCCCCATCTTTGACGTCACTGGTACTGGTGTCGTCGTCTTTGACGTCTTCTGTTGCGCTCGGCTCGGTTGTTTCGCTTTCGGCCTCGACACGACGCTTTTTGCTTTCGGGAGCCTCTTCACGGGTGTCTTCCTCTTCCTTGCTACTGCTGCTTTCGCCATCTTGTTTTTTCTCTTCGATTTGGATGTCGTCTACTACGGGTACAACAGGGGGAGTCAAGGCTTTTTTAACTGCGCGGTATTGATCGCCAAGTAAAGTACCACCACCGGAATAGAATGCGTAGTGATTACCACTTCGAGTTGTCGGAGGCATGATTTGTTTATTTCTCCTACTCTTCTCTTTATGATAGAATCAGATATAAAAAGCAACCTATGCACACAAATCAAATAAAGATGGCTTAGCCCGATCAGTCGGCATACCCGTTGCCTGTCCTATTTTCCCTCTAACTTCCAGTTCGTTCGTTGTTAGACAGAAACTTCGGTCGTTCTCAACCGCCCCTGCCAGGGTAGCCTTGCGCATTCGTTTGCGTTCAGCGCGAAAGAGTTTCCATTGCACCTTGCCGAGTTCGTACTTGGGGATATCCTTTGGCGCGATTAAGGAATAACAATAGTCTTCAAACTCTTGCAAGTGCGGTTGTGTTAAATCGATTCCAAGACATCGGTGTTGCTCCTCGCATACAGACTTGACAAACCACATGGCTTCCAACTTGGGTTTGGCGATATACCACATAGCAATACGTTCCACGTCGTTGATGTTTCTGGGTAGAAACGTGATGGTGTAGTCACTGTTTTGTCGCGTGGCAGGGTTAAGACCAGATGAACCAACCGCACTGTAGCCTTGACTTAGACAAATCACACTCAGTCCGTAGTGTCTACCCAACACCGGTAACTCAGTAAAGAGCTTGCTATAGCGGATTTTTTTCTCATGGACAAAGTCGTCAAAGATGATGAGTGTCTTGTTGGGTTTTTTATCCCGTTCGTTCTTGCACTTGTTGTTGAATATTTTTACGTCCTTTTGTCGCTGGATAATTGCCGCCAATGCTTCTTCGTCAAATCCACCAAACTTTGCTTCTGGTCGGATCATTTCGAAATCAAGCTCTCCTTTTTCTCCCGCGTGTAGCCCGGCAGTCGCGCTAAACAAGTAAGCAAAGTCAAAACGATCTGCAATTGGTTCTAACGCGCTGCTAACCATGTGTGTTTTCCCGGTACGACGCACGCCGTATATGATAACGAAGAAGTTTTCTGGCAAGGTGGTGAAATCAATCTCTGCAAGCTGGTTCGCCAGAGGATGTGGGTAAGAAGGAAACTTAGCAGCAGAGATACCATCCATAAGCGAATCATCATCCTTATGATCTGTCTCATCTTCTTTAACCCGTTTGATAGGAGGCTCTTTTTTCTCGGCTGATTCAGCCATCTTGTCTCTTTATGATAGTATCAGATTTGAAACGCTTATTTTTAACGACCAGCAAACGCACGAAAGCTATCTAGTTTGTTCATCTTTGATCGAGTACTACCTAATCGCGCCTTTGTGATTCCATGGTCCATTTCCCGCGCAGACGCAGTCATGGGTGGGTTGGAGACACCGCGCGCACCGAACCGGATAGCTTGTGCAGGCTCGGTAGAACGCAAATTGCGTGATTGGGCTGCACCTTCTTCTGGTTGAGGCCGGGTACCTCCCTGTAAGGTTTGCTCTTGCACATTGATAGGCGCATCTGTCTCTTCTTCTGGCGGGCCACGTGGCCTTTCAGTGCCGCCGATACCGGTTTGAGCAGGTGGTGGGGGTGGTTGTTTTGGTGCAGCAATGATAATGGCATCTTCATCGTCAATGAGCTGTGCCGTAGTCTTTGTTGTGTCCTCCTTTTCATCGAAAGATTGTGCCAAGTGTTTATCCAGTGGCGTTTCTCCCGTCGGCCCACCGGAAACACGCGTTCCCCTATCGACACTCTTCATCTGATAGTTCTTCAACTCTTCCACTAGCTCGTTCAGTTCCATAAACTCGGCACGCACTTGTGAAGGAAACAGGTTGCTGAATATCGGCGCGGTCACTTGCATCTGAATATCCGTGACAAATGCATACAAAGTCGGCCCATACACGCGTAAGACGGACTCGTTCCACCTATACATCTTCTCAAAATCGTTGGGACCGTAGCCTTGTTCGCTGTACGTCTTCATATACATCGCAGGCTCCATATTCAACCGAGCATAATTCCTCTCACCTAGGTACCGATCACACGCCTGTGGATGAATAGGTGCATACAACTTGAATGGTTTGGATGCCGCAAGAATGTCACTCTCTGACCGATCAATCTCCCTAGACATATCACGCGACCCAGCTGCAACATCCGCCACCTTTTCGTTGATAAATTTGTCGTTGGGTCCAGCCGGGGCAGACCCGTCATGGATATACTCCTTCGAATCCTCTCTGCCAGGGACCCACTTTGGATTACGACGTGTCACGATACGCACGTTCTCCACGTACTTGCCTCCTCGTAAAGAATAGCGCGGGTCCGGGATATTAGACACCCTGGAAGGAATGCCTTCGACCTGACGTTTCCCGGCTTCTTGCAAAGTAGGGGTACCACGACTCACTTCTTCAATACGGCCGTTAATGAATTTGAACTCGCGGGGTTGACCACGCGCAGGTCCAGCGCTTGGTGTCATGCTCTTGCTCGGTGGTGGGTTGGGTGGAATTGGTACCTGCTCGATGATATAATCAATGATCTGCTTTGTCTTGGGCTCCAATCTTTCTCCGTTGGGAAATCCTTCCTCGTTGATCGGGGTGTCCAACACATCACTGTACCGAAAGTTTTCAAAGTTGATCCCTTCTCCCGTCCCGTCCTTGTTTCCAAACATCAACCAATTCAGTTCTGCTGCTGTGGGATTGTTCTTACCGAGTGCAGCCGAGTACTTGAAAAAATCTAGCCACGACAGCGTCTTGGTATTGGTGTGCAGCTTCTTCCGGATCATCCAAAACAAAAAGAACATGGTAGACTCGTCTGTTTCGCTCATGTCCTTGCGTGGCTTGGATGCAATTTGCACCGTGCTTGTAGGCGATTTGATCGCCCCGTCTCCAAGTTGTGACATGCCTAATACAGCTTGATCGAGTCGCCACTTTTCAAACTCGTTCTTCCATCCTTCCATAAGCGCCTTGCGCTCCGTGATCTCCTTAAAAGTCATCTCCCCGATTTTTTCACGCATGTTCTCGTGGACAGAATTTAGAGCCAGACTGGCATCCGCAGGGGCAAAGAGATCGATTTTTTGCACGCCGGTCTCCACACGGTCACGTACAACAGTGGCTGCTGCCTGTTCGATCAATTCGCTTGACCCCGGTAGTCCCGTCTGGATATTACCGCCCAGCTTGGAAACAGCCTCACGCTCTGCTGCAACAATGGCCTTGTCGAGACGAGCCACGTACGCCTTGTAGACTTGGTCGTTTGTCGGGTCTATCTTGATTCTCCTACCGTCCTTGCCTTTCCTGTTAACGATAGTAAGACCTTCTGCTTTGAGTAGATCTTGGATCCTTTGGTCAACCCCTCTTGATTCCAACAATGCCATTGCTTGTTCTATAGCTTCTGCGTTACTCTGCTGAATCGCCGTTTCTTGCTGTACGATATCCATCCGACTTGTCGCATCATTAACTGCCTGGCGCGCGGCCTCTTCTTGTACTTGCTTTACTGCCGCTTCTTCAGCCCGTGCAGCCGCTTTCAACTCCTTGACCATTGCTGCTTTGTTGTTCCGCACTGCTGCTTTTGCTTCACGTTTCGACCGCTTCCTCATAGTTTCGTCGCCTTCAGTGTCAAACGGCGCCTCCGGGGGACCTGCATCTTGCTCCATCGAGGCTTCTGCTGCTTCCATCGCATTCGCACTGGCGCCCACCCGGGTATCTGCATCGGCCAAAGCCGTGTTGTGACCCAGTCCGTTCTGTTCGTGTGACATTGCCACGTCTCCATCTTCGTTCTGTTCGGTGATGGGTACATGTGTAGCTTCCGTGGTCGTTGTTGTATCCTCGGCAGGAATTGCACTTGAAACTACATGTGGGTCAAAAGCATCCTCCACCGGTACACCCTCGTGGTTAGCACCAGCCTCTGTGCGCGTACCCACTGCGTCTCCCAACAGTATACCTTCGGCAGACTCTTCAATCGCAGTCACTTCAGCAACCTGTATAGCAGCTTCCTGTTGTTGTTGTTCCGTATCCCGTTCCTTTGCTTGATTAGCAGCCTCTGTTGCATTGATGAGATCGTCTCCGGCTTCTGCTTGTCGTAGTCGCTGGACTTCTCGGTCGTCTTGCTCGCTGATTTCTGCTGCTTCTCTCCTCCTCTTTCCAGCTACTTCATTGAGCATTTCCTGGTCGACATCGGGTTCTTCCACTCCTTCCATCTCTTGACTAGCTTCCGGTTGTGCAGCTGCCTGTTGCGCCAGGGCGCTCTGAGACAGAGCAGTGATCGATGCATTCAAATCCTTTATCATCTGTCGTTGTTCTTCGATTGCACGCCTGTTCTCTTGCAGCATTGCGTCCAGTCCGCCTGCTTCTGTTCCTGGTTCGATTTGTTCGGCTGTTTCAACAACTGTATCTTCACCAAGTGGAGGAGGTTGTGTGGCATCCGAGTCCTCTTTCGGTGTCTCTTCAACGGGTGGTTCGGAGATAGCTGCCTTTTCCACTGCTTCAGCCGCATCTTCTTCTGCAAGGATCTGCTCGATTCGTACCAAGTCCGCATCGTCTTCTGGTGCACTTGGAGTAGGGGCAGGTACATCTGGAGTCTTTGTCTCTTCTTCCGGCTTCTTCGTCTCTTCTTCCATTCCCAAAAGAGCCTCAACGGCGTCTTCTTCTGCCTGATCCATCTCAGTCGCTTCATCGTCACGCACTTTCTTCTGTGGCGGTTCATCCTCTTTGTCTTCTGCCTCTCGTTTCTTTATGTTCCTGTAATGTTTTTTGAGTTCTGGTTGGCTGCTAAAGTCTTCAAACGTATTGGACGAATCTTGCTTATTATAAGACGCAAATGCAGGGCCCGGCATCAGGCGTTCATCAGGCATAAATTCCTCTGACGCAGTCAAGGCCCGTTTCGCGGTGTAAAAGTTAGGTTCTTTGGTATTCTTCATGACTTGAGAATACACTTCCTCCAAATCAAAGTGGTCTCTATCATCCACCGGATCGATGTCATCGCCATTGACGGCGTATAACTCGTACTTGGCATTCTCTTTGGCCTTTGATTTTGTGACGCGACTGGCAATCAACTCTACACACCCTTCGTCGTTAAGAACAAAGATGGATCCGCTCCGGATATTCCCCTGGCTTTTCACGAGCTTCAAGTTAAGGATCTGGTCATCATCGGACGCCATTGTATCTGATGCAGTCTTAAAAGAAGTTGTGTCTCCTGTATAAGACTAGATCAGATTTAAAATGTCTCAAGTGATGCAACACAACGATGTGTCGAAGCGGTTTGAAACGCACCGCTCCAAAACACTGTCTCTTTACGTCACGCGCCAAAATCAAAAGTTTCAAATTGCGAGTGATGTTCAATTGTCGGATATTGAACTTGTACGCGCATCGGTGGAACTAGTAGGCGAACCGGGATTTGGACTAACCACCCAAGTCGGGCACGGGACTGTGACAGGTGCTTCATATGTTGCAAACACAAACGATCAAACTCGTTACCCGGGTTACTGTTCAACGATCAACCGTCTCTATACGATCAACGAATCGTCTTCAACTGTGGGTGGGGTTTTAGCCCCAAACGGAATTTCCCACAAAACAGACGTGAACCATGGATGGGCAAACGTCCAAATAAAGGGACTCACACACGAAGCACAGGCATTTATTCGCGATGATACTAAAACAGACAACGTGTTCGATCTTGCTGTACCAACGGACCACGGCCTTCTCGCGGCCCGCATCGCTAACAACGCCGCAGTTGCTCCTCCCTTTAAAATGGAAAAGGTGCGACTCGATCCGCAAGTGATTGTCAATACTTCGTTCTTTGGAACAGGCACACAACCACAAAGGCTGGCTCGGTTCGTGGAAGATTTTGCTGACACAGACACGTCAACTTATCGCAATGCAGATGGCACGGTCAAATACTATGTAGATGCATCTCCGGGCACTTGTCAAATTCCAGCAAACTGTGTCACAGCGGTGTTGTTGCAATTTACTGTTAAACCAACTTCGATTATTTAGTAGTCTTCTCCTCCTCTGTAACTACTATCACGATAATGACTAATTCGACGCTGTTTGGCTGCTTGTCTTAATTGCTGTTCAAGTGCGTCCTCGTTCGCAACACGTTTCATAACCACGCTACTTAACATGTCCGGGGTAAGTACGGTCCACGGAAGCTGGGGTCGTTTGGTTTTGCCGTACCCAATGACCTGGGCAGTGCCATCCTCCAGTGCCTTTGCCAGACCCGCTAGAAATGTGGCTTGCTTCTCATTCACAACCGTGGCGTCCGTGATCCGTCCTTCATTGCGCCACTCTGGCCGACTGTTCATATCCAGACTAAACATATCCGGGTTCAGCTTGGCCACCTCCACGAGACTGTCTACAATATTGCCAATGCTGTGAAGAGAAAGTAGCTTCTCAGTGGGATCCTCTGCACGGGAAATCGTTTCAAAAACAGAGAGGGTGTTGCCAATGTCGTGTGTAGCCTCATCAAACGAACCACTGCCGTCCGCAACCAGTCTAAGAAACACACCTCCGGCACGTCTAGCCTGGTTGTTATTGGAGGCATCGATCATTTCAGATGCAAGTCCAGAGATGGTTGTCATGTCTTTGTTCGCCAGTCCTTCAAAGAACCGCCCGATTTGTGGCGGTAAAGACAGTGCGCTATACCCAAGCCGTAAGACAGACAGAGCCGCTGCAAACCCAGAGTCTGCCTTCCCAATCGAATCCAGTGTACGCATCGTGCTCAACCATGCCTTGGGAGACTGGTCCTTGGCCGGTACAAGAAACGGCGGGATAGTTGTGATGGCGTCTCCATCAATCCATACTTGCGCACTCTCACCACTCCAGAGATCAAATTGCTTGAGGAATCGTTTATCACCGACCTTTGGACTGGCAAACATATACGCGTGTGGGTTACGAAATGTGGTACGCGCATAACCGTTACCACGCAGTGGTGTCACTTCTCCTTTCACAGGCAATCGCGGGATCATCATCACCATCAACTGTGTAATGGCTGCACCCAAACTATGTCCACTGATAAACACATCCTGGATGCCCTGATACGTATCGTAGTAATGCTGAAGGGTCTTGCTAATCCCCGGTTGTAACGCACGCGCCGCACGAAGAAAACCACGATGAACGGTCATGATACTCTCCGATGTCTTGAGTTCGGTCACCGTCTTCCCCGTGGTATCAAAATCGTCTACGATCTCCAACGAGTTTCCATTCACGTCATCTTGGTAGTGATCCACCGAAGAGAATACGCCTGTAGTAAAGTCCAAATTAATGGCCCACTCCTCCTTGGAATTCGTTCCTTTAATGGCAATGACAATCACACGTGGTTTGTCCAGCAAAAAGATGCGGGCATTTAGCGCACCAAAGAAGATGGGTAGATCCAATGCAGTATCGTCTGCCACGATTGCACTCGTGATGTGCGTGAGTCCTTCACGGGATTTCCAACTCTTGTCCGTGGTCACCAAATCGTTGCGTATGATCTTCCCGAATCGATCCTCGATCTCAGAGATAAACTGTGCGCCCTTTGCATTCGAATCAGAGTAAGCCAGTTGTGCAAACATACCCATGAATGCCACGCGGTGCTCGGAGTTTGTATGCAACGGGATATGAGTCTGAGTGATAACCTTTTGATAGTCGGCAAACACCTGCATCCTTTTCTCGCCCGCCATCTTGCTTACAGAGAACATAAGCTCTTCTAAAAAGAAACTCTTGTACTTGTTCACAAATCCCCAAGTTGTCCTGAACTCTTGTTCTGCGCCAATATAGTCATCCCAAATCTTGGACAGCACTTCTGTTTGCCACTCCTGTTCTGTCTTGGTCTTTCTGCTGTCCAACTCGTTCTTCCACTTGTAACCGTCGTTCAAAATTTCACGAAAGTATTCGACTTCTTCTTCAGTGGCGGGACGGTAATGCACGTAGATACCATGAGCCGGGGTGAGAATACCGTCCACGATATTGTTCTTCATCGAAAAGGTATCGATCGCATCCGCAGGTGCCGGGTATAAAGGCCACGAATAATAACCCGCGACAGCAATCTGTCCTGCGTTCACGACGTTCTCCAAAAAGATTCGGTCCATTGGACGGTACGTATAACGCCCAGTTGTATGCTTGATCTCCTCGTAGGCATTGGCATACATATGCGTGTTGGTCGGGTACTTGGACGCATAACCCCACAACAACGACCATTCGTTCACTGGTTTGTCTACGTCCCACTCCTTGAGCCATTCTTCTGGTGCGAGCAGGATCATGTCGGAAAACATAATGGCCTTTTTACCGCGAAGTGCACGAACCCATGCAGCCACCTCTTGCCATGCAGTCGGCCAGTCTGACCGCGGGTACAAGTACTGCAACAGATCGTTCTTGTTGGCAGCAATTGCAGCATCCCTGCCCTCTCTAGTAGTCGCGTTGTTATACGCGGGTCCGTACTTGCCATTCTCTGCCCACTTGACAAAGGTCGAGCTGATCATCGGGTCGATGTCTCTTTTCGAAAAGTTCCCATGCATCTGTACAGGAAGACCGCGGTTGGGGTTCGGCCATTGAAACGTAGAGTCGTAGAGTGGGAACGCACGCAAGTTTCTAACAAACCCTTCCTTCTTGGGGTACCACGACTCGACTTGCGACCGTCCTTTGAAGTCTGCACCTGCAAACCCATCCATCTCAATAAGGCGTTCGCGTTTCAGATTGTCTTCTACTTCCATGTCCGTTTCATACGGATGTGCCCGAAGATCGATGTACCGTCCAGGCACTTTGAGAATACCTTGGAACGGCTTCACACGTTTATACACCGGGGTCTCATCACCGGTCTGCTTGTGAAGGTAGTCAAGGTAGAGCGGACCCCAAAAGTCAATCACCATTGCCATTTCCTGTGAGTCGTACTGCATCAGACGGATCTGCGGAGGTTCTTGTCCATCGCCTTCGAGTATGTGGGTCACCTCTGGGTACTCTTGAAGCTTCTGGCTGATGAGACCGAATTTCTCTAGAGAAAGTCCGACGATCCCAAGCACATCATCTGCAAACTGCCAGCTCATTCCATCTTTAATGAAGTCATACCCAACCTGTGCAGCAAAGATGGCAATCTGGACGGGAGCGGATCCAAGAAACTCCAATGCCGTAATCCCCACTGCTCCAATCGCCTTTGCACCAATCGCCAATCCACTTACTGCTTCCTTGCCTAGAATAGCCTCCCCGGCACGCAACCCTGCAATCACCGGTGCCTTGGCAGCTGTCTTAATACCAAGTGCAAGCCAACGCGGATCGATATATCGCATAAACTCGAACGCGTATTCGGCCTCTCTTAGTTCTCGGTAAGACTGTTGTGTCATAATGATCATGCGAGAAGACGGAGTTGCGTACTTTGAGACAACCGTCATGTACTCTGGACTTCCCTCGGTAAGCGCATAGAGTTCAGCAATACTCTTTTGATACATCTTTGATTCGGACGCGGCAGCTGCATCTGCATGACCAAGAGCACGTGCCCAGTAAGCCGACTGTTCTTCAGCGCCTTGTGCGAACTGTCCATAGTATGTTGCGTACCCCTTGGTCATCACTTCTCCTGCCTGATGCATACCGGCCGTAAAGTTACGCATACCAGTCCACGCAGCCTCTACATCAACGGCATATTTTGCAGACAGACTCTCTAACTTGGCTGCCGCAGTCTGCATACCCCCACGACTAATGGCTGCTGCACTTCGATCAACCGCTGCTGCTGTACGCGTAACCTCTGCCTCAGTAGCCGCCAGCTTGGACTGTGCATTGATCTTAGCACGTTCAAGCTGTGCTCGTTCCAACGTGAGATCGGAGATGCTCTCGCCTCGTGCACTTGTCTGCGTGATGGTCTCTGTCATGCTGGCTATTTGGCGTTTCAGATCACCGACAGCAACTTCGGCCGCAGATCGTTGTTTTGTTGCTAAACCATATGCAGCTTGGTCTGCAGCAGCCGTACGTCCCAGACCGCGTTTGACATGATTTTCAATCCCATCTGCCATCTTTTCTAGCTGTTCAAAGATCTGGTCATTCAATTCTGCCATTGCAGAGTCCGCCTTTACACTTGCGCGATCGATCTCCTCGACAGCGGCGGAAGAAGTTGCAGAAACAATGGCGGCCTCTGCCTGACTCATTGCATTCAGTTCTACAAGTGCATCGGCACGTTTCGCCATATTGGCCACCTTGGCACGCTGAAGTGCGGCATTAAACTTGACGATATTATACTGTGCTTTCAGTTCCTTCTTCAAGTTCTCCATATGCTTGCGCTTCAGCTCTTCCACATTGGAACCATTGCGTTGTGTGAGATTCTCCAGGTCAAAATGAAACCCGGCAATTGAATGAGAAGTAGACATGATGACTCTCTTTTACAACTACATCAGATACAAATCAAATCTATTCTAATGTCCGGGTATAAAAATCATAGTCCTTGCACGTCTTCGGATCGAAGAACGGTTTGGGTGACAGCATAGGCGTGCTGCCCTTATCCCACTTGTACTCGACCACAGGAGTAATATAACCATTATCCTTAAAAATAAAAGTACGCCTAATCTTCCCATAATCGATAAGAGGTGTAAGCACGCCATTAACAATATCCGTGATACGTCCATGCACCTTACGATTCTTCTTGTACACGCACATCAGCAGTGTCCACATCATCAACGACAAGTTGGTTTTGCGCCAAACTTCACCCTCAGTCAGCATGGTACCCTCGTCATCGTGTCCGATGTAGATAAACAATTGGCCAACATGCCTACCATCTAGCGTCTTGTAAGGAACACGAAGTGGAGGCCAGAGTCCTTCTTCGAGGACAGCTGGGTTAAGAAACTGCTTAGCTATCCGGTATAATTTGTCCGCACTCATAAAGGAGTGCGTGTGGTCCATTTGCATATGCATTGCATCCAATAACGCCCTGCGATCTCGGAGCTTTTCTTCGTCAGCCACCCCGCTGAGAATGATATCTATAAGAAAACCCAGTTTCTCACGCTCGTCGAAACTCAGTGTATTTTCCAATCCAGTTTGCTTTGGGAGAACATAGTTACAAACCGTCTCGATATCAAAATCATGTTCTGCAAGTAGCTCATACATCCTTGCATTATCCATCATGTCTGTGAGCAAAATTGACTTGAACTCCATTTTTAGGATGTGTATAATAGGGGAGGGGTTGGTTGTAAACGAAAAAAATGTTTGAGGGTTGGAAGCCGTCGAGTGAAAAAATGTGCTTGTGTGATTAAATAAAATAGAGATTTTTCAACTTGGAGTAACGTTGAGAGATTTTTTGGGTGGGACAATTATGGGTGACGGTACCTGATTGCGCCATGCAACGTAACTTTCTGACGGTTTTTTTATCATACCCCGACCGCATAGTTATCACCATGTATCTAGGCAAAAAACTGGCTCTATTTCAGAGATGTCCACACCAGTGATTTTATATCTGATGTAGTCTCAAGAACAGGGGGTGCCGACAGACACCGCTCACAGCTTTCACCCGCCACCCCCCTTGCCTCCCCCTTCTAACAACATGTCGAATTCTTCCATCGCTCGCATCTACCTGCCCGCCGACACGCCCAATGGCCATGCGGAGTTTGAACTAGAAGACCCGCTCGTGGGTCCTGCCCGCGATTGGGCCTCCACTAACGACTTTACAGTCGAAGTCATGGGCATGATCATGCGCGATGAAAACATTATTGTCGGTTTGGATGGCTCCGACAAAACGGTGAGGCTAGAAGCCGATCTTAACCGTACTTTCGGGTCTGTGATCAACCAAGTTAAGCGGATCTACGGTGCTGCAAACGATGCGCAGCAGCAAGATGGTTCCTATTTGAGGGGTCGGTTCCGCAACGAGTTTGGAA
>NODE-152-length-24833-cov-15.2254_pt1 | contig 24833 bp, 19 predicted proteins | sample MGYA00139097_ERZ477577 | MGnify/ENA metagenome assembly ERZ477577
AGGAAATCTAATGCCTTTCCAACCTCGTCACTACGAATATAGTGGTAAGCCAGCAGTTCGTAATGCTCTTCAATTCGATCCTGGTAGAGCTCTTCAATGGCGGTTCCGATCTCCTTGTGAATTTGTTTCTTCTTCTTGGCCAGCAGACTGTTATAAGCCACTTCTTGAGTAAGGGCGTGTTTGAACACATAGGTTGAGAGAGGATAAACCCCTCTTTCATACACAAGTTCAGAGTTTTTTAATGCGGAAAGATGAGACAGCAATTCTTGTTCTGATAGTGGAATAAGTTTGTTTATCAGTTTGTGGCTGAACTCTCTGCCAATGACCGAGCTAATCTGAAGAACGTTTTTTACATCTTCGGGTAAAGAGTCCACCCGTGCCATGATAACGTCCTCAATCGTTGCGGGTATCGTTACGGCCTGAATGTCCTTGGCAATACGATAGACTTCCTCTTTTTTTTCTATAATATTGAGATCTTTAAGAGACTTGAGGAGTTCTTCAATAAAAAATGGAATACCATCTGTTTTTTCAAGTATAAATTCTTCCAGTGCACTCTCAATTTGATCAGTACCCAAAAGGTTCGTCACCATGGTAAGAATTTCTCTATTTGAGAGCCGGTTAAGATTTACCTGGCTATGATATGATTTCCCCCCCCAGGTATGGACAAATTCAGGTCGATAGGTGAATAGCAACAAGACTCTTGCCCCGAGAATGCCCTCTAGTACATATTTCAATACTTCTTCTGAACTTTCGTCAACCCAATGCAGATCTTCAAATACCAGGATCAAGGGCCTTATCTCGGAACCTTTACTCGCAATTTCTCTGTAAATCGACATGATCCGATCTTTCTTCCCTTTGGGACTGATGGAAGTTTTGTCGCTCGCAATGTCTTTAACGGATAAAAGCTCCAGAAGATATGGGAGTGTTGAAGGCTCATCCATGTTGAGAATCTTCAGTCCCTTGGTAACCTTTTGTATAATTACCGGATCATCATCATCTCTGAGTACATCGAAGTTTGCTTTTAAAATGTCTATGAGCGGATGGTATGCCACTCCGCTACTGTAAGAGAGGCATCTGCCTTCAATAAACGTGACGTCAGCATTGGCCAATGCCTTTCTCAACTCGTACAAGAATCTTGATTTACCAACACCAGCTTCAGACACGATAGAGAAGGCTTGTCCACGACCAGCTTTTACTCTTTCAAATCCGTCTAGCAGGAGTTCCAGTTCACGTTCCCTACCTATAAAAGGTGTCAGCCCTTTTTCGGTACTTACATCGAATCGTGTTCGCCTTGTCCTGGGAACAATCGGCCGATACACAGATACTGGGTCTGAAACACCTTTTATATGTTTTTCACCTTGATATTCAAATCGAAAAAGACCCTCAGCCAATTTGAATGTATCCTCCGATACATATGTAGTGCCTGGAGCTGCGAGGGATTCCATCCTGGATGCCAGATTGACTGTATTTCCCACAGCAGTAAACTCTACCCTGAGGTCGTTGCCAATTGTCCCGACAACTACCGGTCCTGTGTGGATGCCAATTCTCATTTGCAGGTTTGGTAGGTCCTTTTGAAATTCTTTGAGTGTCTCGCTGTATTTGGTTATTTCTCGGTGGATTGAAAAAGCTGAACGGATAGCCCTTTGTGGTGCGTCTTCTAAAGCGATTGGAGCACCAAACAGGGCCATGATTCCATCACCAATCATTTTATTTACGATACCTTCGTAGTCATGCACCTTGTGAATCAGTATTTCTTGGACCTTATCTACGATAGGGTAGATTTCTTCCGGGTCTAATTTTTCAGACATAGAAGTAAAGCCAACCAAATCACAAAACATCACTGTTACTTGTTTTCGCTCACCATCTATTCTGCCTTTTTGAGCAAGTATTTTCTCTGTAATCCCTTTGGGAAGATACTTCTGGATCTTTGCTAATTTATCATCATCTGAGAGTGTTTCGGGAATTGGTTCTGGGGATTGCTGGCCAGCAGTTAATGTCTTTCCACATTTATTACAGAAGTCGTGACTTGCTGGATTGGGAGATTTACATTCGGGGCAGAGGCGTTCAATTTTGCTGCCACATTTGCCACAAAATATGGCTTCAGCGGAATTTTCAAAATCGCATTTGGAACATTTCATCGTAACCCTCCCTGAACGCATTAGGCAGGAAAGATCCACTAATTGTAGCGATATAAAAGAGCCAACGATCTAAATATATCCTTACACCATAATAAAACATATAAACTATCGACCCGGAATATCAAGTTGTCGTATGTGCCAATAAATCGTTAGGTGGTGAGCAATCGTCACACTATTTTTGGAACTAATGCGTCGCCTGAATAATTCTAAAGGTCAATGTTTGAAGATTGCCAGTTGGAATGATTTACAAATTGACCAGCACCTCAACTCAATATGTATAGAATGGGATAGGGTTAAATGCGCCTAATGAGAGGATTCCACTGGCGAGGTTGGGTTCAGAGAGAAATTCGAGCGCGAGGGTATTTCAGGAAGAGTCTCAAGTTTCCCTATTTTGCTTTATATTAAATATTGCCAAGGGATATTTTTCCAACTGGGATGTACAGAAAATATGATCGGAAATCTTGCGGCCATCTTATCACTTCAGCAATTAGACAATGAAGTATTTGAACAAAACAGAGGAATACCAGATTCGCGTTCTGTGTTTCGTTAGTGCAAAAGAACACTACGATGTCTTTAGAGAATACATCCCCAGATCGCTATATGTTATCATGCAAGGTAGCCTAAAGAAGGAAGGCCCATCTACACGGCTGGAATTGATTGCCAGGGCGACCTGTGTCGGATCAGCCGATGACTACTGAACGATTGACAATATAACGACCGATAGAGAACCGTGGTTCTTTGTCATGAGTGGCATATCAAACGTACCCTAGCCGAGGCTGTGGATAGCTTGGCTGGCCGTTGCCGATCCATCCGCTAGTGGAGAAACCATCCATACCCAAGGCGAGAGGCGCGATTACCCCCATCTTGAGAACCAGACGAGTGTCGAGGGTGTCCAGATGATTCGGATAAAATTTATATCAGGCGAATTTAAGATCGCAAATGGTGTACTCATCGACGGTGGCAGTGCGGTCCGCAACCTGTTCGAACAGGCCCAGCTCGAGCCGATTCCCGTTTCCGGAGGACCGGTCGACTATGTCCTGGCTATGAGAATCGTTAAGCTGTTCGGCAATGATTACGAGATCCTCGAGTCCTCAGACATGAAACAATATCCGCCAGACTCCGTTTCTTAAACCACCATCTAAGCGTCATCTATCCGGTCGGCACCATTGTGGGGTTTACGAATAGAACATCAGAACCAATAAAAGTATAAACAGAAATCTAAAGCTGCCTTCAAGCACACCATCTCAGATACTTGGGGCTTGTTGAAAGTGATAGGTTGTTGATAGCTATTCCGGCATGTTTGGCCATTTTGTTGTCTCCCCCTTATAATTCATCAGGGTATACTCTTTCTCATTTTTTCCTTTGATATAATAATCTGGCATCAACGGAATTTTGCCGATGTTCGTAGCAATCACATACATTGGCTGAGCAAGACCCGTTGTATGTCCACGTATGGCATCCCGGATGAGTTCTGCCCCTTTTTCCACAGTAGTCCTGAAATGATCAATGCCCGGCGCCGGTTCACAGTAAAACACGTAGTAGGGACGAATTCGTACCCGGAGTAATTTCTGATGCAGTTCCCGGAATGTTTCTGGATCATCATTAATTCCTTTTAGCAGTACCGCCTGATTGCCGACATTGATACCGCAGGTAAGAAGATCAAACACAGCTTGAGCTGTTTTTTCTGTGATTTCATTGGGGTGATTGCATTGGGTATTAACCCAGATTGGGATTTTGTGGAAAGGGCTCAGTATCTTTTTTAAGCCGGGGGTGATTCGATGGGGTAAGACGATTGGTGACCGCGTGCCAAATCGAATCATCTGAAGATGGGGAATTTCCCGTAATTTTTTAATTATATAATCAATTTTTTCATCAGAAAGAACAAACGGGTCCCCACCGGTCACCAATACATCCCGAATTTCTTTATGTTGACGAATCCACTCTAGCCCTTCATCTACATCCATGCGGAGTTGAAGGTCTCTGTTGACCACGAGCTCATTTCTGAAGCAGTGACGGCAGTAGTTGACACAGACATCTGTCACAGTAAAGGCCACTCTGTCGTGGTATTGTCTTGCAATACTGTCGGGACGAATTTCTTCTGTGTCTCTGTTTTCCTTCCAAATGAGGTAGTTTTCGATTCCGTATTTATTAACGGTCTCCTGTAACGAAGGGAGTACCTGCCTACGAATAGGGCATTTCGGGTCGTCTCGATCCATCAGAGAGGCGAAATAGGGCGATGTTCCCCATTTAGTATTCAACGTCTCAATAGCCTCCTTTTCTTCTGGAGTGACATTGATAAACTCTGATAATCTTTCCAGTGTATTGACAGAATTTTTAAGTTGTTCAATCCATTCTTCCATGTATCTTTTCCTTCTCTATTAAGGGGAAATTGTAAATCTTATCTATCGAGGTACATTGAAATTTCACGATTGGTGACGTGGGTTCTATGCTCCTCCCACTCACGGATCTTTAACGACATGAAGTTGTGGTAGGTTTCATCCCCGAGAGCTTGCTGTAGAAAAGAGCTCCTTTCGGCCTCCACCAATGCCTCGAACATGCTCTTGGGCAGAAATCGTTTATCCCATACTTTTGCTGATAAGCCATCACCGCAGATATTACCTACCGCATGTTCTCCACAGTCAATTTTATTTCTAATTCCTTCGATGCCCATGGCAATCAAAATGGCGATCTGAAGGTACACATTCCCAGCCGGATCCGGACTCCTGAGTTCAAGCCTGGTGCTCTGAGGATCTGGACAGTATGGGATCCTGACCATGGTACTTCTATTTTTAAGACCCCAGTTACAGATAATGGGTGCTTCCCTTTCGCTCACATATGCCTTGTATGAGTTGTAGGTGGAGGCCATAATAATTGATGTTTCCCTGGCATATTTCACGATACCACCTATAAACTGCCTGGCAATAGTTCCCAGGTTAAAATCAGCGTCTTTGTCATAGAAAACATTGTTGCCGTCAAGATCCTGACCCGAAAGATGCAGGTGAAGAGCATTCCGATTATACCCATCAAAGGGTTTAGGCATGAATGTGGCTCGATATCCGAAATCGGCAGCAGTTTCCTGGGTGACATAATTAAAAAGGACAGTTCGGTCGGCACTATTAAGAGGATCGGCGGGTTCGAGGTTTATTTCATGCTGGGATGGAGTAACTTCATGATGAGCTTTTTCGAATGCAATTCCGCAGTCTTTCAGGATTTTAACTATTCTGTTTCTGACAGCTTCTCCTTTATCGTGGGGACTTGATTGAAAGTAGAGGCCCTGATCTGTATGCAGGTTTTTCTTTTTTTTACCGTTATTTAGCAGGAAAAATTCATGTTCCGGACCGACAAGAAATTGGAGACCGAATTCACGTTCCGCGTCAGCCAAAGTTCTTTTCAATATGGCTCTCGGGTCCGTCTGGGATGGTTTATCTTTTTCATTGTATACACTGGCAATGATAAATCCGACATTTTCATCTGAGAACTTTAGCACTTTGAAACTGTCAGGGTCCGGAAACAGGAGCCGATCACTACTGTCGACCGTCCCGTAACCGGCAATGGAACTGCCGTCAAAACCGATGCCGTTTTCGAGGATGGATTCTATGTTATCCGGATTAACTGGTAAATTCATGATTCTACCATTGAAGTCGACAAAGAAAATCTTTGTGGTATCGACGGTCTCTAGCTCTTTTTGAATCTCCTCTAAGTCGGCCATTACTATAGTGTCCTCTTTTGGTTTTATTCTAAAGGGTTATACTACTGTCAGTGATATATCGTATTGTGTTGTTTTTAGGAAAAGAAACAAGCCGGAATAGTTGACATTTTTTTCTAATAAATTCATTCCTTGTAAGTAGTCAAGAATAAACTGACAGAATCACAAAACCCCGATTTTTTCTATGCGAAGACCACCCACCAGTGCCCTCAATTGCGACACTTTCGCCGGAAAAAACTGATTGAATATATCTCTACGATTAGCAAGACTTAGGATGATTTGGGTTAAGGAAGCAAGTTATTTTACTAAAACCACCCTAAAATAATAAATTAAATCAAACAATTACAGATAATTTGTCGACTCGTATTCCCAAATGTGGGGGGACATTGCATACCAAAATGAAAGAGGAAGTATGATGAGTAGCATCCAGGCATCCACCCTTATTGTTGCCATGGTTAGTTATTATCGCATTGTCTATATTTTATTTTTTTTGACAGGACATTTCTGTTTTGTAATCGCAGGTGACTAAAATAATGAAGAAAAATTGCATTCTTCCCATTCACATCGGTGGTACAATTGCATCCGCTGAGTCCAAAACCGGTTTCAGACCAAAACTCTCTTTTGCAGATTTGCTTGGTAAAATAGATCGGGGACTTTCTGGAGAACGATATATCGCCACTGCACAATCACCCTTCGGTGAATTCGGAATTGACAGTGCCAGCATGCAGATTCCGCATATTCAGAAGATTGCTCAAACGATTTTGAACAACTACGATAGCCATGATGCTTTTATAATTACCCACGGCACAGACACACTCGCTTATACAGCCAGTATGCTCTCATTTATGCTGCGGGGGATCCAGAAACCGGTCATTGTCACAGGTGCCCAAAAGACACTTGAGGACGAAAAAAATGATGTGACTGGAAATCTGGAGACAGCGCTGCTTGCCGCATCGACGTCCAATTGCGGCGTATGGGTTGCCTTCAATAGAAAAATTATCAAAGCAGTAAGAGCTACAAAAATAGATATCGGTGTTGACAGTTTAGATGCCTTTTCCTCAAATATCATGGCCGAGATTCCGATCTCCAACTTCCAAAGGGACGACTACTCCGTAAACAAAGGACAAACTGAAATATTCAGTACAAAGGCTTCTGAAGCGCTGGATATCTATTGTTTAACTCACACCACTAACCCGGTTTTGCTGAGAAACTATCTCGACAATTCAGACTTTAGAGCACTGATCATACTCATATACGGTATGAGTGGGCATCGTAAAGAATTGATCGAAATTCTCTCGTGCTGGGCCAACGACAACGAAGGAATCATTATTGCTAAAACACACTCACCATACGGCAGTACAGATTTGTCGAAATATGAATTAGGTGTTAAAGCCCTACAAATGGGAATCCTGTCGTCACTGGACATGACACTGGAGAGTGCCTATGCTAAAACAAGCACCATTCTCGCCCACAGAAGCGATCCCCCAGGATTTAGTAAACTGTTTTATGAAAACTTTTGCGATGAGCTTGATGAAACAGGCGTGCAGAAATTTATGAAGAAGGCTGCCTTCTGGCTCTCCGCCCCCTGAGGTTTTTAATTATAAGCGGAAAGAATTCATCGATACATGCTGTAAGGTCTGGGGAACTTGACTTTGTAAAAATTGCATGTTCCCTTGAAAGTATGGGCTACCTTGAAAAATTGTCTTTTTGCCCAAACGCTGCGTTGCGTGTAAAAAAATTTATCCTCGGAATATCAACTATATGCCTGCGGTAAAATTTTCACATGCGCCTTGTTTTGAACCAAAATCCTAATTTTGCAAAGTACCCTATGATGTTCAAATAGGGCACCATAGGGAGTTGGAGAACCAAATTCCCACAGTATAGATACTCACCGTCCCTTTTAAAATTGCCAGGGGATATAACTACACACAGAGGATAATCTTATGAAAAGAGTATTATTGTCGATTCTAATGGGTTTAATGATTTCCATGTCGGGGACAGCTTTTGCTGAAAAATTGTTTGTTGGCACAGACACAGCTTTCGTTCCTTTTGAGTACAAAGGAAAAGATGGCAAATACACAGGCTTTGATATCGATCTGTGGGCAGAGATAGCAAAACGGATTGGCGTTGAATATGAGTTGAAGCCGATGGATTTTAATGGCCTGATTCCAGGCTTGACGACCGGTAACCTTGATGTTGCCCTGGCGGCAATCTTTATCAAATCTGCCCGAGAAGAGAAAATTGACTTTTCTCATCCTTATTTCAGAGCTGGACTGAAAGTTATGGTTCCTGCAGACAACGAGGATATCAAAGGCCCTGAAGATCTGAAAGGAAAAGTTGTTGCTGTTAAACTCGGAACAGCAACAGTTGAGTATGTTGAAACCCTCGGTGCGAAGAAACTCGTTAAGTTCCCTAATATAGACCAAGCCTATCTGGAAGTTGCAACTGGCGGCGCTGATGCAGCAATGCACGATACTCCGAATGTCCTCTATTACATCAAAACTGCTGGTGAGGGAAAAGTTAAAGCCGTTGGGCCTGATGTCAAAGCAGCTCAGTATGGTATTGCTTTCCCACAGGGAAGTGAGTTACGCGACAAGGTAAACATTGCCTTACTGCAGATGATGGAAGACGGTGCCTACGCTGATTTGTATAGAAAATGGTTTAGTGCTGATCCGGAATAGTCCAGAGGAAAATGCAAAAGGACTTGTATTGAAACCATTTTTTCGTCACAGAAAAAGATATAGACCAAGACCCCTTCTGCACAAACCTGCATAGAAGGGGTCTCTTGTTTTTTAGAACACTCCCCCATTTAGCAACTTCTGCACAAGGGTCCATTTATGGGTTTTGAGTTTTCAGTTATTACCGAATCTTTGCCTGCACTTCTAGCAGGAGCTAAATTAACTTGGATCATAACTATTCTTGGAATAGTTGGCGGCATGGCCTGCGGTATTTTAGCCGGTTTGGGTCGTATCGCTGGAACAGAAGCTCTGGGGGAAAAACCACACGGAATCTACAAGCCGCTTACTGTTTTGATTCGTTATATATCCAGCGGCTATGTCGAGACCATCCGTGGGACACCGATTATAGTTCAGGCAATGTTTCTCTATTTTGCCTTTCCCATGCTGGTAAAAGCTGTTTTTGATATTGAACGTTTTCGTATCGAAGCTTTAACTGCCGCGGTTATTACCATTATCTTCAATGCCGGAGCCTATATTGCGGAAATTGTGAGGGGGGCGGTCATCTCTGTGGATAAGGGTCTCCTTGAAGCCGGAATGTCCCTCGGTATCAGTCGTTTTCAACTTATCGTGCATGTTATCGGTCCAATAGCCTTTCGAAGGATGATTCCACCTCTCGGAAATCAGTTCATCATAAGCCTCAAGGACACATCTCTTTTTATTGTCATCGGGGTTGGTGAATTAACGAGACAGGGTCAGGAAATAATGGCCAGCAATTTTAGAGCACTTGAGATTTGGCTCACGGTGGCTGTTATGTACCTGATCATGACAACAGTGTTAGCCATGACGCTGCGCCACATCGAGAGAAAGATGGAGATATTCTGAACCCAGCTGCACCTAAAAAGACGAGAAAAAGATGTCAAGCATTATTGAATTAAAAAATGTTTGTAAATCCTTTGGTGATATAGAAGTTTTACACAATATCGACCTTTCTGTTCAGGAGGGCGAGGTAGTTGTGGTCATTGGTCCTTCTGGCTCCGGAAAATCCACTTTGATCCGCTGTATCAACTGTCTGGAGCTAATATCAAGTGGTGAATTGATCGTTGATGGCATCAGAATTCCTGCTGAGAAGAGAAAGATACGTCAAATCCGGCTGGAGGTTGGGATGGTATTTCAACAATTCAACCTTTTTCCCCACTTAACCGCCCTTGATAATGTCGCTTTCGGTCCCTCTAAGGCACGGAAAATGAGTAAGTCCAAAGCAACAGATATTGCCCGGGATCTACTTGAAAAAGTTGGCTTGGCTGCGTTCGAAAACAAGCGTCCGGATCAACTTTCTGGTGGACAGCAACAACGTGTTGCTATTGCCAGAGCATTGGCAGTTAGTCCCAAAGTTCTACTGTTTGATGAACCGACTTCGGCTTTGGATCCTGAGATGATTGGCGAAGTACTCGATGTCATGCAAAACATTGCTAAAGACAGCGGCATGACCATGGTTGTTGTTACCCATGAAATGGGATTTGCGTCTCAAGTCGGTGACCGTCTGATCTTTATGGATGAGGGGCTAATTGTCGAGGAAGGAAAACCTGGTGAAGTGATGAAAAATCCAGGATCAGATAGACTCAAGGAATTCTTAGGGCATGTGAAGCACCACTAGCTTTAGGAATCAATCCACATACCTATAATTTGGGCTCGGATTATTGCCCATGGCTTCCCTCCTTGTTAGAGAATCATTGTAACGTGCGGTTACAATCTATCTTAACAGGAGTGGGGATGATCCGTTATCTGTCAGACATTATGTCTGATATGTCTGAGGTCTTGGCATAGCCTCCTTCTACTGCCTGACAAATAGTCAGTTTGCAGGCAGCAAATCCAAAAAATCCTGAAATAGTTTGTGCGGATGCTTGATAAGGTAATTTTTGTATTTATCGTTGAGGGGTCCCCGTTAGATTGGTAATCAGAAGACAATCAAAAACGGAGTCTATCTAACAAACTGTAGGTTATAACTGATTGATAACCCTTACCTAACTTCTCCACCAGCTAATAATGGTATATCTACTTCCAGAGAATCTGAAACAACTCGTACCATAGAGGATTGAGCAGATTCGCGCACCAGTAGCCAACTGCATATCTTTCGTAGGGCATGGAGCTTAGCTGCTCTCGTCTTCAGTTTTTTCTGGTAATACCATTCATTTACAACGTGGGTAATTCAAACAACTCAGAGGAGTACATCATGGGTCTTTTCAGCTTTGCCAAGGATATTGGCAACAAACTGTTCAACAGGGATGACGAGGCACCGGAAAAAATCAAAGAACATATCGAAGCGGACAACCCGGGAGTGGACAATCTCGAGGTTGCTGTCAATGAAGGAGTCGTCTCACTCACCGGTAGTGCCTCCAGTGCCGAAGCTCTGGAAAAAGCTGTTTTAATGGCCGGAAACGTAAAAGGCATCAGTGAGGTGAAGGCGGAAGGCGTCACCGCTCCCCCCGCGACCGTCAAGGCCGAATATTACGAGATCGTGGCCGGCGATACTTTATCCGCCATAGCTCAGAAATACTATGGGAAGGCTTCTGCTTATATGAAAATATTTGAGGCCAACAAAGAAGTGATCAAAGACCCTGACAAGATCTTTGTGGGCCAGAAGATACGTATCCCACTGGATAGCTGAAATTTGCCATAAAACAAGGAGCGACGAGGCAAAAGCTCCGGCCATCTTTAAAGGAAGCCGAAGTGCTCTTGGGATTTCGGAGTCTAGGTTCACCAGGCGTTGGCATAATCTCAATAATAACCCATGGAGGTGATATATGATTGATTCGCCGATGAAGTATCTTGATAAAGCATTAACCACGGTCCGTGATCTAGGCCTCCTGCCTGAAGGGACCGACAGTCGCGATGAACCGATCGTCGCCCTGCTCAACCAGATCACCACCATTGATGAAGAGCGGGTGGTGGCTATTGCCCGGACCCTGAACCAGGCCTCTCTGTTCAATGAGATCGTGCGTGAACAGGTCCAGGCCCTGGACATCAGCGACCGTTATGAGAGTATCACCGATTCGTTCAATTCCATCAGGGACGATGCCAAATCCATGGTCGATCAACTGGCCGACGGCAAGATTTCCACCTTCGAGAGACTAACAAACGTCTGGACCAAGGTCACTCGCGGTGACATCGCTTCCCGTTTCGATAAAATCAAGGAAACATATACGGATGTTTCAGAATCGACCCTGGAACAGATTCAGCGTGAACAGCTCATCCTGGACGCCTATCAGGATTTTCGCGGCGCCCTGAAACAATCTGAGGTGCTGGCGCTTGAAGTGCTGAACAAGGCCGAGGGAATTCTCGAGGCTGCCCAGGCCGAGGTCAGTTCAGCCATGCAGGCGGTTGAAAATTACAGCGGAGGAGACCCGGTCGAGCAGGCAAAGCTGGAGATGGCCAGGGATGAAAAGGTGCGAGCCCTGCAGGATACCGATAAAAAATATCAGCTGGCCAAGGATCTTTCCGACAATTTGACCGTCAGTTACAACAGCTCCGAAGTCGTTATGATCCGATTGCGGCAGACCAACCACGCCAAGGAGCGGCTCTATTCCCAGGCGGTCACTTTTTTCAGCACCAACGAGACGGTACTCACTGCGCTGACGGCCAGTTTCACCGGATTGTTCGGTCTCAATGAAGGGACCCGCACCCTTGAAGCAATGAAAGAGGGCATGAGCCAGTCCCTTGAAGTGTTGGCAGAAGTAGGCGGCGAGGTCCAGGAAGCGGCGCTCAGGGCTGGTTATGGGCCCACCATCAGGGCCGACGCAATCAAGAAACTGGTTGATTCGGTGGTTGATTATCAGGTTAAGAGTCAGGACATTATCACTGAAATGCGGGCCAGCAGCACCGCTAATGCCAAGGAAATCCGTGATGTCGTTGAGGATGGCAAGAGAAGAATGGCCAGACTTGCCGAGAGCGGCAAGGCACTGATTGAATCCGAGTAGACGCTATGACTGAACCAGCACCTGCAGCAAGCCAGTCGCTTGACGACGTGATGATGGCCATGGACGTGGTGGACACCCTGCGCTACCGCTCAAGCCTGGTGGAAAAAGAACTGGGGGCAGACGACCGCGACGAGGAGTTGAAAAAGAAACTTCGTAAAATCTACGCGGCCCAGGGAATCGAAGTCCCAGACCACGTTCTGGAAGAGGGCGTTCAGGCGCTTCGCGATGGCCGGTTCAGCTACCAGCAGCCGACCGGAGGGCTGCAGGTAAAGCTGGCCCGAATCTACGTGAGCAGAGGGCGTTGGGGGAAATGGGTACTGGGCTCAATCGCGGCGCTGATAATTGCACTAGTTAGTTACTATTTCCTGGTAATTGGTCCGTCCAATCAGCTGCCCGATAAACTGCAGGAAATGCACCAGGAGGTCAGAAAGACGGCCAAGATCGATGAGTCAAACGGCAGGTCCGAGGCGGATGAACTCTACGCAGCCGCCAGAGCTGCACTTGAAGCAGGCGATGAGGATAAAGCCGAGAGTCTGCTTAACTCCCTGGTCGCTCTTAAGGCACGACTTCAGGCCACCTACCGTCTGCAGATTGTAGTCAAGCCTGAGTCCAGAACCGGCGTCTGGCGAATTCCCGATGCTAATACGCAGGCCCGAAACTACTACATCATTGTCGAAGCCATCGGGCCGGACGGTAATCCGGTAAAGGTGCCGATCACCAGTGAAGAAACCGGGAAGACGGAACTGGTTTCGACCTGGGGCTTGCGCGTCGATGAAGAGGTATTCAACCGCATCGCCCAGGACAAGCAGGACGATGGGATCGTCCAGGACCGAGAGTTCGGTGTCAAACAGAGCGGCTATCTCGAGCCCAAGTACCGATTCAACACTACCGGTAGTGCAATAACCTCTTGGTAATAAGGATACGTGATGATCAGTGGAACACAAACCCTGGCTTCCTTCCAGCAGGCTCTGGCCGATGAGCGGAAACGGTTGGAAGAGCTTAACAGGAGAACTGACGAACTGAGCGACAGGAAACTGGCTCTGGAGCAGGAAGATCTGGCCGATTACCGTGAGCTGGCCAGGCTTCGGGTTGACCTGTTGGCCACGGAGCAGGCGCAAAGCAGCCTGGACGAGGCTGAACGGCTGGTGCAGGCCTTTCTGAAAGAGCGCCAGAGTGAGCGGGATCAGGCTGGAAAGGTCATTGGCACGGCACAGGCGGAGGCCGTTGAACTGGGGCGTCGCCGTGAAGCACAAGCTCAGATATGCACCGAACTGGCGAATAGGATCGACGATGCTGAAAAAACGACCCAGGATAGACTGGATCAGGACCCACACTATGTTGCCCAGCGCGACAGCGTCGAGCTGGCCAGGCGTACTGCAATCCACGCCGACACCAAGGCCAGTCAAAGTGAAGAGGAGCTGGAGAATAAAGGCCAGCCCTACCGTGATGACCCGCTTTTCATGTACCTCTGGCAGCGGGGCTACCACACACCGGAGTATAAAGCAGGCAATCTGACCCGCTGGCTGGACGGGTGGGTTGCAAGATTGGTCAACTATCCGGAATCGCGCGCCAACTTTGTAAGACTTCAGGAAATTCCAAAACGCTTGCGCGAACATGCACAAATGCGGGCCGAGGAGGCGGAATCCGAATACGAAAAGTTGCAGCAGCTGGACCAGCAGGCCCGCGAAGCCGATGGCATTGCCCGGCTCGATGAAGAACTTGCCCAGCAGCAGGAGCGCCTGGCAGAGATTGATGGCGAGATTGAAGCAGTGAATGAGAAGATGTGGGCCCTGGAAGAGAAGAAAGCAACGTTTGCCGCCGGTGAAGATCCGAGTTATCAAAAAGCGGTCGACTTTCTCAGCCAAGAACTGGCCAAGGACGAGCTCACCGCCCTGCACGAAGATGCTTTGTCCACCCCGTTTCCTGAAGATGACATCATTATCGCAAACCTTTACCACCGGCTCGAATCAAAAGAGGACATAGCCGAGGGCCGAAAAGAGTTCAAAGAATTGCGGGTAAAACATGAAGCACGGATTCGCGAGTTGGAAAAACTAATGGTCGATTTCAAGAATAACCGTTACGACAGCCAGGGTACCGGCTTCGCGAATGGTGCGATGGTTTCTATGATGCTCGCCAATTTTCTCAACGGCATGCTCAGCCGCGCCGATCTTTGGCGGGTTTTGGAGCAGCAGCGGCGTTATCAGCCGCGTCGGGCTGACCCCGGTTTCGGTTCCGGCGGATTTGGCCGGGGCACCGTATGGGGCGGCGGTATTCAGCTGCCCCGCAGCCAACGACCGTCCGGCGGTGGGTTCCGATTCCCCAGTGGGGGAGGGGGTGGGTTCCGTTTTCCCAGTGGTGGCGGAGGAGGATTTCGCGTTCCCCGTGGCGGCGGTGGCGGTTTCCGCACCGGCGGGGGATTTTAGGCCAACAACCCGTGATGACACCTCCTTCTCTCTGAACCAGCAAATAATTATAGGCGGGATCTCATCATAGCTTTAATCGCAGAACTCCATAAGGTCACTAACAAATGAAAATTTCAGATTGGCTTGATGAAAAAGAAGCAGAGGAGGTTGATGTAGCTCAAATCGAACTGCCCAGGAACATGGCTTTTGATGAGGACCCGGAGGAGACCATTTTTTACAAAGAAATAAGACCTTGCGGATTATTCTGTACAGAAAATCATCCTTTCGCAACGGTCGAACGCTATGGGCACTGGTATTACTGCAGAGGGCAGGATAAAAAAGCTGGTATTCACTCCTCCAAAATGAAGTGGCGGATGTTTACCAAAGATAGAGATGTCGCTCTCGAAACCGCTAGAGCGCATATCGAATAAAACAATATCAAAAGGAGCAAAATATGGCTGGATATATGGATATTCTTGGAGCACTGGTACAACAGGGTATGTCACCATCAAGCGGTGCACGTATGTCAAACGCACTTGGAGCAGGGCAGTCCGGTGGTTCTCTCAATGACATCATAGGCAGCCTCGGTCAGATGCTTGGCGGCGGGAAAACCGGTCAATCTGCGCCAGCGGGATCTGGAGGACTTGGAGGAGTACTGGGAGAGGTTCTTGGTAGTCTGGGCAACAACAAAGCCGCGGTCGGTGGCCTTGGTGCCCTTGCCGGTGCAGTGCTCGGTGGTGGATCAAGTTCAGCGAAGGGTGCGATCGGAGGTGGAGGGCTAGCGATGCTCGCCTCCCTGGCTTTTTCTGCACTGAAGAAAGCGGGACAGGCTCCGGAGGAGCCGCCCCGGGCTCTATTTGAACCAGAAACAACCATGGATAATGAGGCTCTTCAGCAGGATGCTGAGATCATTGTCAAGGCGATGATAAATGCAGCCAAGGCGGATAACAGGATTGATGAAACTGAAATCGAGAAAATCGTCGGTAAACTCGAGCAGGATGGTTTAACCGAGGCAGAAAAGAGCTTTTTCATGCAGGAGGCAAAAAAGCCAATGGACCTCGATGGTGTGATCCGATCTGCCGGTGGTAAACCCGAACTCGCTGCCCAGATATACGCCGCTTCCCTGCTTGCTATAGAAGTAGACACTTCGGCTGAGAAGAGATACATGCAGGAGTTGGCAAACGGTTTGGGATTGAATTCACAGGTTACCGGGAATATAGAGGGATTTCTTGGTATGGCCTGAACAGGCCAAGAATCCTAACCACCACCTCTGTTTGCTTGTTTAATATAAGGCAGAGCTTCAATACTTAGGTATGATCAGGGTAATTCTATTTTCTGAAAGGTTCGCATAAATCTACGATCGATGTAATCCTTGATCATGAAAGCAAGTTGTCCGCCAAACATTATGGGCCACTTGTGAAGAATACCGGTTCGATTTCCGAGGTTGAAGATCAGCAGATAGGCCCCTCCCGGATCAAACGGCTTTAACGGCTGGTTGGTAATGCTTGCCAGTAGGTTGTGCACCAGAATCGGATTTTGGCGAACCGCGTAAACCCCGACTTTGTCGAGTGGTTGATCCGCAAAGTCGATACAGTCACCACCCCCAAAAATATTGGTGTAATTGACTGACTGGAGATAGCGGTTCACCGTTAAGCCACCGTCTGCTCCGCAGACCATGTTGGAATCTCTAAATACCCTGCTGGGTTTGACCCCTACGGCAATGAAAATCAAGTCACATTCATGAACCGTGTTGTCGGCAGCAATCAGTTGACCGGTTCGGACTGACTCTACTCGGGTACCCTCCAGGATATCTATTTTCCGTTCTTGCAATGTCCGAATAGCTCTTCGTCGCACCCCTTCAGGGTGATCCGGCATGAGCTTCCGACCGGCAAAGATCTGAACTTCCACCGGCCGCATTCCGGGAGTGCTGCCCAGCTGCCATATGTTGCCGGCAATTTCGGCAGCCGACGGTCCGCCGCCAACGACGCCAATTTTTATTGTTCTGTCGGCCCCAAGTTCCAATATGCGTCGCTGGGCCTCAAGCAGCCGTTCTATGGGCTTTACCAGAAAAACATCGTCGACAGGGCCGCTGACCATCTTTTGCGGTACTTGGCTGCCGAGATTGCAGGACAGATAATCGTAGGGGATTTGTTTGCCGTTATCGAGTTGGATTTGCTGGCCATCCGGATCAATTGAACTAACCTTTGCCTGGACAAATCTGCCGCCAAATTTTTCGGTTACCAGTCGAGTAGCAAAGCGGATTTCTTCCGGTCGATAGGTACCACCAAGAAGCCCCGGTCCCATGCCGGAATAATAGTGGTGTTCGGAAGGTCCCACGACGGTAATTTCACAGCCATGTCTGATGAAATCTCCAATCCGGGCGAGCAGCATCATGTGGGCGTGCCCGCCGCCGGCAATTACTATTCTTTTTTTCATCATGCTCCTGGAAAAGGCAAAGGTGATTACTCAAGCAGGCTGGCGAGCTGTTTGAGATGGGCCCGTTCTTCGTCTGCGATTTGCATGAGTGCCAGTCTGATATCTTCAGCGCTGGACCTGTCCGCTGTCCGCTGATAGAGATCGAGTGCCTGAGCTTCAATGGCCATGGCCATCGAAATGACCTCAGTCTCATTCTCTTTGTCCAGCTGATAGAGCTTAAGGTATTCCTCGGTGGTCAAGCCTCCTTCCATTGCCCTCACAACATGAGTTTGCTCAAAGTCGTCTTTACTTGGGTTGGTTCCCGTCTCCTTCCGGTATTCTGAAAGTTACCGTTCCAGGCCTTGATTCCGCCAGCCATGTTGATGACCTTCTTGAATCCCATACCGGTGAGCATCTGCGCAGCTACACGGCTGCGTCCTCCAATGGCTCAGTAGACGAGGGTGGGAAGATTGGGATCAAGTTCGGTGCTCCGTTTTTCCAGGTCGCCCAGCGGTATCAACTGAGCCCCAGGAAGATGGCCGGCCTTGTACTCCTTGAGCTGCCTGACGTCAATCAGATTGAATTCGGCGCCCATCGAATCCGTCCATAAGCTTGCGCGCCGCCTGGGCATCGATTGAATTAACCCGTCTGGAAAACTGTAGCCAACGCATGTTCACCCCTCCATTAATTGATCAGGTTTGTAAGAAAAATAGCATGGAAAGAGAAAAAAACCTATTCGACTTAACCGTTTTGATGGATAAGGTGAGAAAAAAGTATAGTACATTGGTGCTGTTCTTTCAGTTCGCCTCTCGGTGAATTTGATCATCAGGATTGTCAGGAGAGGCGATATACAAATCTGACTGGGATTCAGTCATGAATATAAAGAATATAATACTTGTGATATTAGGCATCTCTGGCGTTTCTTTGTTTCTGGTCTTACAGAAATACTCGAAAGATTATAGCTCCTCTGCCAATCAATCCCAGGCACCCGTAATCGCTCAATCTGCGGCCCGCTACAGCGCTCCCGATTTCACTTTAACGGATCTCGAAAAGAATGAGTTTCGGCTCTCGGACTCACGGGGCAGCGTCGTCGCGATGCTGTTCTGGACAACCTGGTGACCCTCCTGCCGGGAGGAGTTGCCTTCCCTGGACAAATTTAAACGGGAATATGAGGAAAAAGGTGTGCAGGTATTGTTAATCAACATGAGCGAAAAGTTGCCGATTGTGGCCTCCTTCATGAAGGAGAACAACTATTCGTCGAGGGTGCTGCTCGATTTGGATGGGAAGGTTGCCAAGAAATACGATGTATTCGGCATTCCGGTTTCATACCTGATCGACAAGGAAGGTAGAATCGTATACAAACTCAGCGGTATCGTGGACTGGAGTTCCAGAGAAATTAGATCGCTGGTCAACAATCTGATTAGTGAAGGAAGCAATTGATTTCGTTTAACTATTGGAAGAGGTGCGTAAAATCATAAATAAGCATGCCGAGTCCACGGCAGAAGACATCCTCGGTGCTGTCTAGGCCGAGCTGCATACTTTTATGGGTGGTACCAAATCAGCTGATGAGATTACCCTGGTGATTATTAAGGTGGATGGACTCTAATAAAAGCCTGCAATAAGATCACTTTCTCTCACTGAATGACTTTCAGCCATTGAAGCGTTAACATTTCATGCTATCCCGAAGACCAACTCTACAAGGTCAGCAGGAAAACTCCAGGGGAGGCCATCAATAGCGTGAACCAGTGATTATGCAGAAACTGTTAAACACTATTTTTGTAGTGTCATAAATAAAAAGGGCAGGGTGTGGCAGCAGGAAAGATAACACGCCTTTATCGTTCACCGCCCCATTGAGGATTTTTCCAGGCAGCATAATCTCAAATTTTATCTCACTACCACATCGTTCCGTTTATCTCTTTGATCCAATAATTAAATTCTTTACAAACCCTAGCAATTTTTTTCGGTCAAAAAGTGGGTGCTGGAAAAATGTTTCTCTGGTCTTCAGATGGGAAAATCATAATCAAGGCATATAAAAGGGCTCCATAGTCTGCTCCTCTGCTCCCTCCATTATCACCTTGTCGGCAGACTAAAGTTCTTCCTCTTAGCCAAGGAGCATTCATAATTAACTCATAAAATCAATAGTCTGCAATATGAAGGATCAGCGGTCTTCCTTCATTATGATGCATGGGCTAAATGACCGTCAGTGAGTTCTCAACTAGTAGAGGAGGTAGTCATGCCGAAATTTGTTAGCCTTGTAAACCTAACTGATCAGGGAGCACGAAATATCAAAGAATCGCCCCAACGTTTTGAAGCGTTCCAGGCGATGGGGGAGAAGATGGGCATTAAAATAGAGAGCGTCTACTATACCCAGGGACAATACGACATGGTGGTGGTGCTGGAGGGGTCCGATGAAGCGGGTATGGTGTCGCTTCTTAAACTGGTGTCGCTGGGCAATGCACGCTTTCAGACTATGCGGGCGTTTTCTGTTGACGAGATGAAAGGATTTATAAGTAAGATGGGTTAATGGTATGCCTGCAGTCCGAAAGAGCGATGAAACATCCATCTTAAAGGCCATACACCAACCATATGCATAGGCCTGTGTGCCTGATTATAGCGGTTGGTGTTGGCCATCTTCGATCAGAGACCTCCACTGCCTTTTCAAACTTAAGGACGCAATAGCTAGATCAAGTTACTGGGCAGCAGGAGATTACTGAGTTCAAGAAGCAGATCCCAAAGCAAATCCTGGCAGAACTCTATACAATTGCTCCCATCCAGCTCATAAGGTAAGAAAGACTAAATTAATTGTGCATTGCCGCTTCACTATAGGCAATTTTAAAATTAGTATAGTGTTCAGTGACGGGTTGGAGCAGCTCCGTTGACACGGAACTGTATAAGAAAAAATGTCTGGTGACGATGTTAACTGATTTTGGTCAACTGCCAAAGTTGTGATAGCTTCTGACCACCGAGCGGAGACAATGATGTTAGCCGAATTAACTGAATTTGTTGAAGAGCACCAGGAAATAGTTCAAAAACTTTTTCTAAATTATCGTTCTTCAAATCGAAAACTTATACTGGGTAGTGATCTATGGGACGAATTTTGTCAATTTTGCAGCCAGGATATCAGCAATGAACTGCTCCGCAACTCACCTCTGGCGACCATTTTAAAAAAAAGCCAGGAGGCTGCCCTTGATGACCATTACCTTTACCTGGATGTTCGACCCCGGGTGGCACACTGGATTTACTTGCGCTATCACTTTGAGAACTTGGGCTTCGAAGAGGTTTCAGCAAAAGCATTTCTCGAATTTAAGGAAACGATAGTTTCGCCTGATACCGAACGACTACCGACCCTGGAAATCGATTTCAATCCTTTTGAAAGGGATTTTCCCAAGATGAACAGGACCCGATCGATCGGCCACGGTGTTGAGTTTCTGAACCGTTCCTTTTCCAATCGTCTTGGCAGTGATTTGAAGAAGGGAGACGAATTACTGTTTTCCTTCCTCCAGGTGCACGGTTATGGCGATGAGACATTCATGATCAATAGCAGGATCGGCACAGTAGACGAATTACGCAATGCGCTAAGGTCCGGGCTTGACTTTCTCGAGGGCAAGCCGGAGCACCTCGAGTGGGGCGATCTGAAAGCTGATCTCGGCAAAATGGGATTCAAGCCAGGCTGGGGTCGGGCGATCGGAGACATTATCGAAGCCATGGGAATGTTGGCTAATCTACTGGAGGCGCCGGATCACCAAAACCTGGAAGAGTTCTTGAGCCGCATACCGATGATCTTCAACATCGCCGTACTCTCGCCCCATGGTTACTTCGCTCAGGAGAATGTGCTCGGCCTTCCCGATACCGGTGGACAAGTGGTTTATATTCTCGACCAGGTCCGTGCCCTTGAACGTGAAATGACCAAACGTATTTATCAACAAGGGCTCAATATCAGACCGCAGATCCTGATCGTCACCAGGTTAATCCCTGAGTCTGAGGGCACCACTTGTCATTTGGCCGAGGAACACGTCCGGGGAACTGACAATGTGCACATCATCCGGATCCCGTTTCGGGCTGACGACGGTTCGGTTGTCGGACCTTGGCTGTCCCGCTTTGAAGTCTGGCCTTACCTGGAGGCCTTCAGCATTGAGGCCGAGGCCGAACTGCTGGCTCGTTTCGACCGGCGGCCGGACCTGATAATCGGAAATTATTCAGACGGCAATCTCGCCGCCTATATCATGGCTCAGCGGCTGGGCGTTACCCAGTGTACCATAGCGCATGCCTTGGAGAAGACGAAATACCTCTACTCCGCCCTTTACTGGCAAGACATGGAGGAGCAGTATCACTTTTCATGTCAGTTTACCGCCGATTTGATCGCCATGAACTCATCTGATTTCATCATCACCTCGACCTATCAAGAGATCGCCGGTTCCAGTGATGTGGTCGGGCAGTATGAAAGTTATGCCTCGTTCACAATGCCGTCACTGCAGCGTGTTATCCATGGCATCGATGTTTTCGATCCTAAATTCAATATCGTCTCGCCGGGGGCCGATGAGACCACCTTTTTCTCTTATACTGAAACCAGCAGACGAGATTCCTCTCAGAAAAAGGAACTGGCCAGCCTTATTTATGGCGAACCGGACCATCAGAGTCGCGGCGGGCTGCAGCGCCACAACAAACCACTGCTGTTTTCCATGGCTCGGCTGGATCACATCAAGAACTTGACCGGCCTGGTGGAATGGTACGGAGGGTGCGACCGTTTGCAGGAAGCTGCGGATTTGCTGATCATCGGTGGAACGGTTCAACCGGACCAATCAGGGGACAACGAAGAGCGTGACCAGATCATAAAACTGCATGAACTGTTCGACCAGTATAAGTTGGACGACAGGGTGCGGTGGCTTGGGGTCCGGCTCGATAAACAATTGACCGGTGAATTGTATCGCTCTGTGGCCGATACCAGAGGGGCTTTTGTACAGCCCGCCTTTTTTGAAGCTTTCGGCCTTACTGTAATCGAGGCCATGGTGTCGGGTCTGCCGACATTTGCGACCTGTTACGGGGGACCGCTGGAGATCATCGAGGATAAGGTCTCAGGTTATCATATCGACCCAAATCACGGTGAGCTGGCGGCCGACCGGATGGCCGAGTTCTTCGAGCGCTGTTCGGCGGAACCGGATCTCTGGCAAAAGCTCTCCGCAGGTGCCCAGAACCGCATTGAAGAGCGCTATACCTGGGCACGCTATGCAAAGCGTTTGATGTCGCTGAGTTGTATCTACGGGTTCTGGAGGTTTGCCACCAACCTCGAGCGTGAGGAAACGAGTCGCTATCTGGAGATGTTTTACCACCTGCAGTTTAAGAAGCGAGCGCTGGCCATGCGATCAGCTGCCTAGAAATCCGTAGTGTCCCAGGCCGTCGATGATACCTGCGGCATAAGCTTCGGAGCTAAAATATATATTAGATTTACGGCGCAGTTTTTCCAACTCTTCGCTGTGATTGCTGACCACCAGACCCCGAGCCGCGCTGTCTATCATGTCCTCGTCGTTACCGGAGTCGCCAGCAACCATAACGTGCAGCGGTGAAAAATCAAACTTGTAGCGGAGATAGTCAATTGCTTTTCCCTTAGAGGCCCTGATCGGCAGAATATCAAGAAACTGACCGTGGGAAAAGATGATCTGGCAGCGCAGCCGATGGCGTTTCAGCTCCTCCTGTATGGTTTGCAGACGGCCTTCCTTCTCCTCCAGATAATAGCTGATTTTGTGGCTTCGCTGACCCTCAGCCTCCTGGAACACCAGAAACTTTAAGGAGCTCAGGACCTCTTTGATGGCTTCCGCCTTCCACAGGTATGAAATATGCTGCTGCCAGCTGCGGTCATGTCGAAGGTCGGGGCCATAGTAGATTTCAGTGCCAACCGAGCAGACCAGGATATCGGGCATTGGGAAGTTGTGGACGGTCATGGCGTCCAGAGTCAACTCGAGGCTTCTGCCCGTCGCCACTCCCCAGGCCAGTTCCTCTCTGCGCTCATTCAAGAGCCAGAACAGCTCCTGCATACTCTGATCATCGCCGACCAGGGTGTTATCGATATCGGTAATCATCAGGTGCTGCACATTGGTCAGCCGCCTGCCAAACGACGGTGCGGGCAGTTCTCTCATAGCCTGCCCTGCGTCCGAATCAGCGGCTTGACGTTCGGGCAGTAGAGTGCTGAAACGGCTCAGGGTTTTCTCGGAGTGCGACTGCCAGGAATAATGTTTTCTGACACCGTTGATCCCGTTATTTGAAAATTCGGACCATCTGGCTTCCTCGATCAGTATGCTCAAAAGCGCTTCCGCAATGCTGTTGGAATCGGAGGCCTCTATCAAGATGCCGTTGTCGCAGTTGGCAACGATATCGACCGGCCCGCCGTTATTGGTTGCAACGATCGGCAAGCCGCAGGCTGATGCTTCGATCAGGGTCAGGCCGAATGGTTCGATCAGCGCTGGGTTGACAAATACTCCCTGGCTCTCCGCACAGATCCTGTAGAGTTCCGGTACTTCGGTAGAAAAATCATGCCGCTTGGGAATAGCAAGTTTTCCATAAAGGTCATAGCGATCCATCTGCAGGAGCATGTCGGTCAAAACCTCTTGCTCATTGTCCTCCATAACCTTGATGTCCTTGCGAATGCCGGCGAATATGGCCAGATTGGCTATCTTTTGCAGTTCCCGATTGGTGCCGTAAGCCTCGATTAGACCGGTGATATTTTTTCGGTGGTCAGGCCGACACAGGGCCAGGATAAAGGGTTTTTCCGGATGGGCCCAGAAGCGATGCAGCTCACGCATCAAGGTGTAGCGAATCTGCTTCACCTCCTCGTTGAGCAGTTCACTATCCAGTTGCGAGTCATAGAAAGGATAGAAGGTCTCCACATCGATGCCTGGCGGAATTACGGCAAAACGATCATGCCGGCCGCTTTTGTACAACCCGTACTGCTCGTCTATTTCCTGTCTTGTCGAGGTAATGATCAGTTTTGCCCGTTTGATGATCTTTTCTTCAACCCCTATGCGGTGCGTGATCCTGTACTGGCGATCGATGCGGGCTTCACTGAGTCCGTCGCTGAGAAGTTTTTCCTTCTTATTTCTACCCAGGGAGTGGCCGGTGAAGACGAACTGGGCGTCAAAGGCCTCTGCGAGCTGCATTGCCACATAGCCGGCGTCTGCGTAATGGCCGTGGAAAATGTCGGGTACCCGCTGTTGCGATTTAATGAATCGGATAGATAGGTCGATGAATTTTTCAAGATGCGGCCAGAGAAGCTCCTTGCGAATGTATTTCTTCCCACCGCAGCGGATTCGGACAATACGGACGCGTTCGGAGAGAGGTTCAATCGGTACAGCGTAATCGGCTGACACAGCCGGATCGTCGATCAGTCTGGTGACCAGGTCAACCCGGTCTACCTCTTCGCAATCGCCGAGCGCCTTAGCCAGTTCAAGAACGTACTTGATCTGTCCTCCAGTATCGGCATCACGGCCAAGTTCGGGAGAGGTTCCCCTGATCAGACCGTGGAGACTGAA
>NODE-153-length-24769-cov-6.9281_pt1 | contig 24769 bp, 18 predicted proteins | sample MGYA00139097_ERZ477577 | MGnify/ENA metagenome assembly ERZ477577
CACTTTTCTAATTCTTTTTTTACCCTTTTAGATGAATCATAGTAATTAGCTGATAAACGTATGATTATTCTCGGTCGATTGATATTTTTTATCCGAGTGTCCGAAGATTATGTAGCATTTTCAACTTGGATAAATCAGGAATGGCATGAATTTTAACTGCAGCCTCAATGGGAAGTGTTAATAATTCCCCTCCCTTTGCTCCAATCATTATGTTTGATTCTCCTGCTAACAATTGCTCAACCGCAAATGCTCCCATTCGGGTAGCTAATACACGATCAAAAGCTGAAGGACTTCCGCCTCGTTGAATATGTCCCAAAACAGAACCTCTTAAGGTATAACCCTCCATAAGGGGTTGCACTTTACTCATAATTTCGAGTGCTCCTCCACCATCATCTCCTTCAGCCACAATAACAATAGAGCTTCTTCTTCCCTTATTCTGTTCTATAAGATCTTTAGCTACTGCATTAATATCCGTATGCTCTTCCGGTATTAAAACGGATTCAGCTCCTGACGCTATCGCAGAATTCAGTGCAATAAAGCCAGCATTCCTTCCCATTACTTCGATAAAAAATATACGATGATGGCTGCCAGCTGTATCTCGAATCTTATCGACAGCTTCCGTTACAGTATTAAGAGCAGTATCATAACCAATGGTGTGATCCGTTCCCGTAATATCATTATCTATAGTTCCGGGAACTCCAATCACAGGAATGTCCATCTCCTTAGATAATATATTTGCGCCAGTAAATGTTCCGTCACCACCTATACATATAAGTCCTTCGATTTTATTCTTTCTTAGGTTGACAATTGCCTGTTTGCGCCCCATAACAGTTTTGAACTCTTCAGATCTAGCAGTTCCTAGTATAGTACCACCTCTTTGAATGATATTATCCACATCTTCAAACCCAAGCTCAACAAACCTATTTTCCATCATTCCCTGATAGCCATCAAAATATCCTACTGGCGTTACTCCTCGATTTAAACAAAACTTAGCAATTGAACGAATACAAGCATTCATTCCAGGAGCATCTCCACCTGAAGTAATTAGGGCAATTCTTTTCATGATCTAAATTTAATAAACAAAATATTTACTGCTATACTTTATGGAAAAGATAAAAATCCGCATCTTACTAAAGAATGCTCCTCAGGAAACGAGATACATATCGAACATATAGTGACGAACAACTTCTCATCACATATAATCAAAAGCAATCCTCAAAAATTATTGGAGAGCTTTATAAACGCTATGGGCATTTGGTATTTGGTACCGCAATGAAATACACGAAGAGTAAATTTGATGCGGAAGATATCACTATGACCATTTTTGAGAAGTTGCCGGCAAAATTGCTTTTACATGAAATTCAAAGCTTTAAGAGCTGGCTGTATATGGTCTCCAAAAATGAATGCTTGATGTTTCTCAGGAAAAAGGGAAATATAACATTGGAACTAACACGTGAATTAGAAAGTCAAGATACGCTAGCCCAAAAAGAGCATCAAGAAATACAATTAAACCTATTAGAAGAAGCAATTAAGACATTAAATGAAGAGCAAAAGAAGTGCATTCAGCTCTTTTATCTTGAGCGAAAATCCTATAATGAGATAACGGAAATATTGCTCATGGATATAAAAAAAGTGAAAAGTGCTATTCAAAATGGCAAACGGAATTTGAAAATGAACTTAGAGGGGAGAAATGAATTTAAATAGATTACATAACATCTTTGGCAAGAGCAAAAGATTAAATCGGGAGGACATAGATCAATATGGACAAACGACTAATCCAGAAGTGCAAAATATCATCGAACAGAAAGCTGCGGCTGATGGATTTGGCACTGATGCGCTAGAAGGCTGGGAGCAACTAAGCTATGACACCTCATCTATGAATGCTTTGGATAAAAAGTTCATTTCAAATAATCATGTCGAATGGTACGTATTAGGTGGAGGCCTTATTGCAGTTATAATAATAACTGTCGTATTCTTTATTGCTACTCCAGAATCTTCCGCACCATTAAATGTATCACATAATAATGATGACAGCATTGTAACCAAGTTATTGGAAGATCAACAAATTACACTTGATGAATCAGATGTAATAATTCCTATTCCTATTGAATTAATGCATGATGCACCAAATAAGAAACAAGTCAAGCCCGAAACTATTAAAATAAACTTTCATGAAATGGATTCTATTCGAGTGGAAGCTCCATCACTAATCACTGCAGAACTACCTATAATAGACATTGACATAGAGCAACCAGAAGATTTAAAAATAGTTCGAGCACACGAATTTGCTAAAGAAATTTATCTCCACGAACTCAAGCTTGTTGACTATAGTAATTATAGGTCAGAACCAAAAGTGAAGACACGTCAAATGGTGCTTACTGGTACACCAGCAAATATGGAGGGCAGAGAATCAGAAACATTTGACCCAACATGGAGAAATGTAGATGTACCCTACATGGAGTATATTAAGAAGAGTATGCAAATATTTGAGCGAGGCAATTATAAAAAATCACTCACTCGATTTGAAACGATTTTGGGCACCTATAAATTGGATGTCAACGCAAATTTTTATGCCGGTGTCTGCCTATATAATCTAGGAGAATATAATTTGGCACTTCCTCATTTCAGAGGATGTATTGATGGTCCATATTCAAATTTTGACGAAGAAGCACTGTGGATGTCAGCTTTAAGCCACGAGCAATTGGACAATAAACTTGAAGCTAGAAAACTTTTTGAAGAGATAAGAAATGTAAAAGGATTCTACGCATCTCAAGCAAAAAATAAATTGAAATAATTAAAGCAGAGGACTTACTTGTTACCAAGCTGAATTTTCGCGTTATTGTGTTGAATTGAAATCAGACATGCGAAATTGGATTGCGTTTATTGTTTTAAGTTTAATACTGATTGTATCTATTGCCTTCAGTAAGAATGAAGCATCTCAACAATTAAAAGATCTTTCTGTATTTAAAGAAGTCTTACTTAGTAAAGAAGGTCGGCTTAACCTTCACACAGATGAACACGAATTCCAAAAGGCTCTTGATGAATTAGACCATCGGTTTTCTACTAAACGTTCTCTTTTGAATCAATTCAAGCTTTACGCTTTCACCCTTTCTAAGATCCAATGTGGACACACACAGATACACCCCAACAAAGAAGTATTTCGAGAATGGTTAAAAGCTAGAAACTCGCTGCCTTTTGACATGCATTTCATCGGGAAAAGACTAGTCGTTAATAAATTACTCTCGACGGATTACCCACACATTAATGAAGGTAAAAACGCGTTCGAAAGAGCCAAGAAAATTGATGCTGGAGCTGAAATATTAGCTATTGACAATAAAACTGTAAGCGAAATAATGTTGGGCATTGGAGATTATCTTTCCTCCGATGAAAACGGGATCGATTTTAAATATTTTCAAGCAGCACAATTATTCGATTTCTTTCGTCACATGAGCGCGCCATTTACAAAAGACTCGATACTAGTTCAATTTGTATCCAATTCTGATACAAATGAAATATACATGCGAACAGGAACGGCACCCGTCCGAACAATGAATAACAGACTAAATAACAGCGCCTTAAACTTCAAACTAAATGAAAGCAATTTCGGTGAGTTTACTATCAAAGAAGGTTACGGCTATTTTCGTTTTTCTTCATTTAAGTCAGCATATGGGAAAAAGTATGAGTTATTTTTAGCTCAATCTTTCAAGAAACTAAGATCACGAAAAGTGAATAAATTAATTATTGACCTACGAGGAAATACTGGTGGAGTAATGCAATATTCCTTTATGCGCTATATTATTGGTGAAGGTGTGCATCTTGGAAGATATGTAGTAGAAAAACCCAAAAATGGCGTAGATAGTCGATACTTAAAGAAGATTAGCCCCGATTATTTCAAGCACAAACGTGTAAGTAAGATACAGAAGCGTTTAAAACGAAAAGGAACATTTGATAATGGTATTATTAAAACAAAAGAGGTAGACACGAACCTTATTTACAAAGGAGAAATTGTCGTCATCACGGATGAAGGAACGTTTTCATCATCTTCAATTTTGGCTTGCCATTTAAAAACGTTAGCGAATGCAAAAATAATAGGCCGACCGGCTGGAGGAAGTTTTTACATAGGTAATGCAGGAACACTCGTTTTACAATTACCTAAATCAAAATTAAAAATGTATGTAAATCCAAACACCTTCTACTCTCACCTAGATCGAGCAATTGATCCGTTTGCGATAAAGCAACCAGATATAGTTCTTGACCCTTTAATAATTGATAGTAAAAAGCGTGACACCTACTACATTAAACAAGCTAAAAACGCCTTTAAATAGAATTTCTTTTGTAGATTTATTCACAGAATCAAACTAATTTATGATGCGTACTCGACTACTGTTCTCTGGACTTCCTTTACTTCTTCTTTTCTCGTGCACTGAAGAAACCATTACAAAAAATGAAGTTCAAATTACTGAAGTAGAAGCTATTATTTCTGAAGAAGATTTATTTGATTATGACACCTTGCAAGGAATGTATATTGGTGACTTTGGAGGAAGTGATATTCGTATCATCCTAAATTATGTAAGTCAAACAAATGCAATTGGATATAACATTCATAAGGGATTACAAAGAAACCTCAATGGTAAAGTTTCTAGAATTGGTGATTCTGTAGTCATTGTACTCAGTGAACCCGGAGATCATAAATTTGATGGTGTCTTCACCCTTACCTTTATCGGTAATGATTATGAACCTAAGGGTCTCTGGACGGCTAATAGTAAAAATATCCCGACGAAAAGTTTTGAATTGCTAAAGATGGTTAAGCCAAAAGTCAATTCGGGGAGCACGGTAGACTACACTAATTTCGCAGATATGATGGGCTATATGTCAGACACTATCGGTGATTATCAATTCAAGGAGGATGGATTATGTATCTTTGAGTATTATCCTTCTACCGATAGAGAGGAAAGGGTAGAACAACTGGTTGAAATCAAAGGCACTTGGTCGCTGGCCGGAAATATTCTTACTATAGATTGGCAACCAAACAAGCATTTTACAGACAGAAGAATGCTGTTAGACCTTGTAGAGAATGAATGGGGAGAACTCATTTTAAAAGGTAACGATCGTACTCTACATCCGCAGTTCTGGTAGACATGAAGTCATTTTTGAGAGGCTTACTTAATGTCGTTGCGTTCACTGCAATTGCTTATGCCTCATATTTACTAATATTACTTTCGCTTCCTTTTATCCATTTTGAGCCAGAGGTTGATTTTCTCGCTACAAAGCAACTTATCTATCACATCCGACCATGGAGAGTAAGTTTTTATGTACATGTATTTTCTAGTCCATTTGTCATAATTGCTGGACTTCTTCAATTCAGCAGGTGGATAATGTATAACGCACCAAAGATTCACAGAATATCAGGGTACATATACATTCTCATTTTACTTTTCATCAGTGGTCCCGCCGCGTTCATAATGTCACTTTATGCCAATGGAGGATATATAGCACAAGTGAGCTTTGTAACACTCTCTATTCTTTGGTTAATATTCACCTTTTTCGCCTACAAAAAAATAAGAAATCATGATTACATAGGTCATGTAAAATGGAATATAAGAAGCTTTTCACTTACCCTCGCAGCGGTATCCTTGCGATTCTACGCCTATTTGTTTGATGTTTTCAATGTTAACTTAGGACCTCGCGAAACTTATATTGTTATCGCTTATATTAGTTGGATTCCAAACCTGATTTTTGCAGAACTATTAATTTTACTAAAATACCCACAATACTTATTAAAAGGAAAGAGTCAGACCTAAGCAGGATCCATTAGAGTTTCTTCCTGTACAATCTTGCCATCCTTCGTCAACTTAAACTGTGTGGTGCCAACTACTTTAGAAGATATAATTGGGTTATCATTGTAGCCGTACTCATTAGGATCATTTTTATATTGAGGTTGAACTAAATCAACATCAATAACTTTATTTTTGTTCAGAGTTGCCATCCATATTGGCTCGGATAAGTATTCTCTGCCACTGATTACTTTTTTATCAATCAGTTTTCCGTCATGAGTAAAGGTCGCAAGACGGTATGTCAATGGAGCATACTCCCCCATGAATTCATCTTTAACAATATAAACGATCGCCACAAAATTCTCCGTCTCGTACGGTCGTGCATAATAATAAAAACCTTTGCTTACCTCCCGAGAAAACTCTTCGTCACGCATTTCTGAAATATACTTTTCGTAATCATAAGAAATGTACTTCAGGCCTTGCAACTCATCATCAGGCACAACCATTTTCAATTTTATTGGCATATCCATTACCGCAAACTGCTTTTTAAATTGTAACCAAAATAAATTGTCGGCATTTGCCATCCCTCTCAATCCTTTTTCGACAGCCTGCTTGTAATAACTAGTTTTACGTAAGCCATCCAAATCCTCATCTTTATTAATATGGTCAAGGTTGTTATATCCAGCTTGTAGTGCATACTCTAAATACTGACCCGCCAATTCATTTTTTTCCTGCAAGGAATACAAGCAAGACTTGTTGTACAAGACCTTCGAAAACGGTTCATAATCCAGTTGCTCTGCTACTCCAAAGGCCATCAAAGCCGAAGGAAAATCCGACTGATCCATATATACATTACCCAACTCAAAATAAGCTTTAGCTGAAGGTTCTTTCAATATTGATCCTTTCAAATAATAATGAGCGCTATCCAAATCTTTTTCATTACGAAATGCATTTAATCCTTTTAAAAACAATTCGTTGGCTTCTTGAATGAATTTCTCTTCATTCTCCAAAAAAGCCATCACTACATTTCCTTTGAATATGTCATCTTCAGTTAGAACCACTGGTATCCGTTTCGTTTCAGTAGTTGTATTCACAACAGTAGCAGGATCACCACAGCTTGCAATTAAAATTAGGCAAGAAACAATTATCGGAAAACTAGCGCACTTCATAAGTCAGATGTTTGTCTTAAAAATAAGGATAAGTCCCTAATTACCCATGTTTTAATGAATTTTAATCGAAGAATTTCTCCCCTTTTTTAACCATTCTCCTCATTAATGGACTTGGTCTATAGCGGTCTTCACCATACTCATGGAACAATTCTTCTAATTTAAAAAGTACTTTTTCTAATCCAATTTCATCCGCCCAACTAAGTAGACCTTTTGGGTAATTAACTCCTTTTGTCATAGCTAGGTCAATCGCTTCTTTCGTACCAATATTTAAGAAAACTGCATCTACCGCTTCATTAATCAGCATTACCAAAATACGATCAAAAATTCGCTTTCCTAGTGCAGGACTTTCATTCGGCCTTGGATTTTCAGCCCCTTCAGAATAGTTAAAATACCCTCTGCCTGACTTGCGACCTAAATATCCAGCTTCAGAATGTCGCTTTTGTGTAAAGGATGGTTTATACCGTGGATCAAAATAGAATGCCGTAAAAACAGTTTCTGTCACTGTATAATTAACATCATTCCCTATATAATCCATTAGAGTAAAAGGTCCCATTCGGAACCCACCAATCGAAGTCATCGCCCAGTCAATTGTTGCAAAATCAGCAACTCCCTCTTCATAGATTCTTAATGCCTCACCATAAAATGGTCGAGCAACTCTATTCACAATGAAACCTGGCGTGTCCTTACAAATAACTGTCACTTTCCCCCATGTATCAATCAGTGATCTAGCTTCAATTAATGTCTCTTCAGATGTCTGCACTGCTGGAATAATTTCGACCAAAGGCATCAGAGGTGCTGGGTTAAAGAAATGAACTCCTATGATTTTCGAAGGATTCTCTAATGCAGAACCAATTGAAGCAATGGATAAAGAACTAGTATTTGAAGCCAGAATACAATCGTCACCAGTGATTTGCTCCAATTGAGCGAATACCTTAGATTTTATTTCTAGGTTCTCAATAATCGCCTCGATAACAATCCCACAATCACCAAAATCGTGAAGATCTTTACTATAGGAGACCCTTCCTTGAATAGCAATTGATTCTTCTTGAGTTATGCGTTCTTTCTCAACAAGTCTATTCATTATTCTTATCAATGAATCTTTTGATTTCCCTAGGATCTGTTCGTTCAAATCAACAAGAATTACTTCATGTCCATTCTGCGCAGCAACCTGCACTATTCCCGACCCCATTGTTCCTGCCCCTAATACACCTACTTTCATACTCTATCTTTTTATTGAGACTTCTACCATGTTCGTCTCTCGTAAACTTCGTTTCATTTTTGAGACTTCTCTAACGCTCGTCTCTCGTAAACTTCGTTTACTCTCCTTTAAATTCGGGTTTTCTTTTTTCTAAAAATGCAGCAACACCTTCGTTGAAATCATAGGTTTGTCCTGCTTCAGTTTGTAATTTCTCTTCAAGTTCTAATTGCTGCTCCAACGAATTAAATAAGCTTTGGTTAATAGCCTTTTTTGTCAAACCCAATCCACGTGTCGGCATCGAAGCAAGTTTACTCGAGAATTTTGCAACTTCCTCATCAAAATTCTCATCAGCCACAACTTTATATATCATATTCATCGCTTCTGCTTCAGATGCCATTATTTTATCCGCAGTCATCATAAGCGCCAGTGCTTTTTGCGTCCCAATAATTCTTGGCAAAAAAAACGTACCTCCAGAATCTGGAATCAAGCCAATTTTCGAAAATGCCTGAATAAAACTAGCGCTCTCCTTAGCAATTGTGATGTCACAGGCCAAGGCAATATTAGCTCCTGCTCCAGCAGCCACTCCATTAACTGCAGCAATCACCGGCTTTTCAATATTACGGATCTTTTGAATGATTGGATTATAATGCTCCTTTACAATAGATTGTAATTCGGGACCATTCGGGTCGGTAGCTTCAGCTAAATCCTGTCCAGCACAAAATGCTTTCCCTTCTCCAGTTAAGACAATCGCACGAACAGAATCATCTCTTTCACAATCATCTATGGCCGTCTGCAATGCAACTGCCATCGCTTTATTAAATGAATTAAACACTTCCGGTCGATTTAGTTTTAACTCGCAAACACCGTTCAAATGTGTAATTACTAATTCCATATTTTTAGTTTTCTACGAAGATAACCAGAAACAAGAATATGCGAAACTAAAAGTTTAGTATCTTTGCCCCCCTCAACCAACGATCCGAGATTTTCGTTAGTTGAAGACAGCCTACGTATGAAGTACAAGGATATTATTCGATCAATACTGAACTTTTTGCACCTAGATCTGACCAAGAACCTGGAATATGATCGGTTGACGAAATGCATCATGAAACAAACAATTCATGCTGACTCGAACTGTATTGATGTTGGCTGTCACAAAGGGGAAATCCTAGACGGTATTATTCGGCTTGCTCCAAGAGGAAATCACTTTGGTTTTGAGCCTATTCCTACTTTATACGAGCGCTTAAAAACTCGCTATGTAAATAAGGCAACTATATATCCATATGCTTTGTCTGATGCGAGTGGGAATTCAACATTTCAGTTTGTAAAAAATGCTCCTGCGTACAGTGGCTTACAAAAACGCAAGTATGAAATTGAACCAGATATCGAAGAAATAAATGTTGTTTTAAAACCTTTAGATGATGTAATCCCACTCAGTGAGAAGATTGACTTTGTGAAGATAGATGTTGAAGGGGGAGAATTTGGTGTATTAAAAGGTGGTAAAGAAATCTTGAAAAAGAATAAACCAACCATCATTTTTGAGTGTGGAATGGGGGCAAGTGATTATTACGGTACAGAACCAACTGAACTATATGACTTCTTATCCGAAGAAATTGGTCTACAAATCTCCTTACTGAAATCCTTTATTAATAAGGGGGCCTCGCTTACGCGTGAAGAATTTGAAAAACACTTCAAAGAAAATAAAGAGTATTATTTTGTAGCGCACAAATAATAATTCAACAACTTAATTAACTCAGTAATCTTCTCGCACGATCAGCTACTATGTCCTTCAACGATTGCGGTTTGATCACCTTAATATCCCCCCCATAACTGAGTATTTCGCGAATTAGTTCTTCAGAGATATTAACCTCTAATGAAAACACGAAATAATCGTCCTCCATCTGAATTACTTTTTGAGAGAAGTGCAGAGGTAATGAGTCAATGTACTTTGCTGCAATTGAAGTCACTTCTAATAAAACCAATTCAGGCTTCGTATTACCACTGGTGATGCCTATTGCGTATTTGAAGTAATTATCTGGATCGAAATCAACTGGTCTTTTCGCTGTTTCTTTCGTCACTTTTAAGTCTTCGATTCGATCAAGTGCATACGTGATGTAATCACTTTTACTCTCATCGTAAGATATTAGATACCAACGATTTCTGTATTGCTTGAGCAATAGAGGTAATACTCTCCTTGGCTTAAGTTCGCCACTCACAAAACTGGCGTATTCAAATTGCACCCACAACTTTCGCTTAATCCCTTCTAGAAGAGGAGATAAGTGTTCACTTCCACCTTCAGAAGCCGATGACTCAAACTGCATAAATCGTTCAGCATCTTCTTGATTAGACAATTCAATTCTATCCGCAATTTTATCAATAGCACTTCCAAACTGGCGGAATAATGCAACATCCTTGAATTGCATGAGTGTTTGTGCGGCAAAACTCAGTGCGTCTAAGTCGTCATCAGTAAGAGGTATATCATTAATGCTAAAATTTGGATCCTCGTAATAATATCCTTTTTCAAGCTTACTATATTTGATTGGAGCGTCATGCTCCAATCTCATCGAGAACATATCTTTTTCAATAGTAGAATCGCAGATGTGTGCTCCATCCATACTACCAAAAAGAGATTCTTCACATGCTTCACGCAAATCTCTCTTACTAGGGAAAGGATTATACTTATTACGAATGCACTTATCAATTATACGATACCGAATAAGTGCATTTTTTATATGAGGCATACTAATACTATTGAGCTACTTCTTCTTTCTTGTAACCGAAAAGTTCGTAAAACTTGATGGCTTTAACTACTTCAAAGGGAACATCTTCTTCCCAACTGGAAGCCCCAGCCTTAATCTTCATCAAGACATCATCCGACATGATGCCCAATAAACTCTGATTGAATTCATCAAATTCAGCAATCTTATTATTGTCTTTCATGTATTGAAGTAACCCAACTAAGTTTTTTGGCACCTCGAAATTGTCCAAACAATAAAGTTGACCTGTCTCTACTTCATTAGCAGGATAAACATACATTTTCATTTCATGTCCAAAACCTCTCCCGAACGCTTCCAGTAGTCCGCCAGGTAGAGTATCATAATATCGTTCATCGAAAATGGTCTGTAGATTATATACTCCAACAATTACTCCCATTAAACGCCCTCTCGCAATTGTGGAAAGGTAATCAACCATTTTATAATGCTTCAGGTAATTACTAATCATTACTGTATAACCCAGGGTACCTAGGAGCTCAGCTCGGTCCACAAAGTCTTTATCCAGAATTTTACCATCAGCCGTGAGGTCCTTCAATGTAAGTTCAAAGACTACCCGAACATTTTCTTCTTTAATCCCCTTTTCTTTTAAGAATTGACGCTTGCCCTTTTCGATCATATCAATATGGACCTTGGTGACTGGTCTGAAACGACCTCGCATCAGTAAAATATTCTTTTTGTAAAGAGCTGTTGCAGGTTGTAATACATTTCGACTCAAGTCAAACATCGTTGCATCTGTAATACCTCTTTTCACAAGATTTAAAGCAATTATTCTATTATCCACATTTTCAAAATCTGGACCCGAAATTCGCAACATATCAACTTCCATACGTTCTCTAGGCAATCGATGCACTAGTGTATTTAAGAATTCATCCAAATCATGATTATGAAAATAACATGCATAGATCAAGTTCACGCCCAGAATTCCAAGGGCATCTTGTTGAGCACGATGGCTATTATCATGCATCTTAATATGAATAATAACATCATTAGGTGGCTTTCCCGATGACAACTGAAAACGCATGCCAACCCAACCTTGTCCTTGATTTGTTTTATGATAGTTCAGCGACTCAACCGTATTACAGAATGAAAAGAAACGAGATTCTTTAAACTTCTTAGGTAAACGCTCTTTCAATGATCGATACTCTGTATCAAGCATCGTTAATAATCGCTCTTCACATACATAGCGCGAAGCCTCACCATACATAGCATCCGACACCTTCATGTCATACGCTGATTGTGAGTGCGCGATCGTTCCTGAACTCCCGCCTGCCTTAAAAAAATTTGCGGCAACTTCTTGTCCTGCACCAATTTCAGCAAAACATCCATAGATGTTAGACGTAAGATTAATCTTCAATGCTTTTTCCTCCGTCGTTAAACGTCTTTCATCTATCATACTCTAATTTCTTATTTACAAAAAAAGTAAATTTATTTATTGAGGTTCCTGAAAATCAGGATTATTAACGAAGCTTTCATCCGTCATTGTCAATAGAAATTGCTTCAACAAATTCTTTTCAAATGCATCCAATTGAACTCCTCCTTGGAATGCATATTCTATTAATGGGTCAAGTGTTGCACTTTGCTCAATGCCATGTGAGTAATGATCAATTACTTCATCCAAAGTCCCAAAACGTCCATCATGCATGTAAGGAGCTGTGTATGCAATGTTTCTCAAAGTCGGAACTTTAAATTTCCCAAAATCCGAAGGATTTCCAGTAACATCACCTCTGCCTAAATCGGTAAACGTGGCATCTAGTCCATTGTTACTAAATTTCTGTACTTGCATCAAAGGTCCATTGTGACAATGAAAACAATCAGCTCCGTTAAGACTCGCGAATAAATCGTACCCAGACCACTCCTCTAGAGTGATTGTTTGGTAAATAGCCAATTCACTAGCTGATAAGCTAAATCCATTCTGATATTTATACATTACATCATACTTCGATGAGCCTGAAATCAATGTTCTAAGAAATTGCGCAATAGCTTTGGCAGAATTCAAAGAATCAATCTCTGAACTATTGAATGCTTTGAAGAACATATTTCTATAATTAACGTCTGCATTCAGTTTACTTACCACGTTTTTCCATTCCTCGTGCATTTCTATTGGATTAATCACGGGCTGAATGATCTGCTCTTCTAGCGTCGCAGAGCGTCCATCCCAGAAAAATGAAGTATTCCAACCGAGATTAATTAATGCCATCGAATTCCGATCACCTTGTAACCCGTCAATTCCTGTTGAGAACTGTTCTGGATCACTAAATGCAGAAGATGGAGCATGACAAGTTGCGCACGATTGCGTATTGTCACCACTTAATTTTTTTTCATAAAACAATTTTCGCCCCAACGCAACCCCTTCGACTGTCATCGGATTATCCTCGGGAATAATCATCGTCGGAAAATGTGATGGTATTTTTAATTCATACGGAGTTTGCACGTACTCAACCTTCTCTTTTTTACAAGCAAGAATGACAATCGCCACACCGAAAATTAAAATCAAGTACTTCATTTATAAAGGCGTTAATGCGTCTCTGAAATTAGAAATTACTTTTGCGCTTAACACTTCCTGACCAGGTGCTGTATGTGATGTGTATTCATTTTTCAAATCAATTGTAACCGCGCCATTCTGAAGAAAATTATACATATCTAATTTGAGAGCAAACTCATGAGCAGTTCCTAAATCTGACCAGGTCACATTAGGAAAAGTTAGTGTTTGAAAGTTCTCATCCATTCCAATATGGAAAACAACATTGTGATCGAATAATGGATTTCCATCAGCAATAGTATCCACTTTTGCTTCTACTTTCATGAAAATATAGCCAGGAGACCATCCCCAATGCATATCATTCGAATTCGAAATATTCAGCATGCTCTCATTATCAAAAGCCGCTGGATCATTGTGATTAATACTAGAATGAACACCTAGATTTGCATTAATCGAGTTAAAATTCTGATAAGCTCCTTCTGCTTCCAACAATAACGTTCCTCTTTCTCTATAATCGAATAAACCCGCATCAATTAATTGTGCGCTTCCGTTTCTAGGATTCTCCATGTAAAACTTAATATCGGTAAACCGAACATCATATCCTTCAACCGTAACGTATGAAGAATCGAGATACAACTCTTCAGAACCGTACACTGGTTGCACCGTAACACGGAGCATTTCTACAGGGCCTTCACACTCTACTACTTCGTCCTCCTTACAGGAAAAAAGGCTCATAGCAATCATCAATATTAATCCAGAACGCTTAAATAAACTCATAATACTCAAATTTACGATTTTTACTCCTTTAGTGCATCATTTAAAATGATGCAATTTGTCATCGCTTTCCTGCGCTATTTAATGAATGAGTTGTATCTTCGAGAAAATCAACAGCATTCTGGAAACTCTAACGAAAAAACCGCTAAAAGTGTTGAACGCTTCCGCCGGAAGTGGAAAGACATATCACTTGGTCAAAGAGTATCTTAAACTATTGATTAACAATGAAGCAACACCGATAGCATTTTCAAATGTAATTGCGATGACCTTCACGAATAAGGCAGCCCTTGAGATGAAGGAACGTATTATTCAAGCACTCGACACCATTGGATCACCCGACTATTATGATAATAAATCCGAAGATCTTACCAACCAACTCGCTTTAGAATTATCCATTTCTCCAAATGACGTTGCAAAACGATGCAGTAGATCTCTTGAAGGAATTCTTCATCGTTATGAGGAATTCCATGTGATGACAATAGATAAGTTCAATTTAAAATTGATTAAATCATTTGGAAGGGATTTGGATTTACCGAATGATTTTGAGGTGATAATGGATGAAAGTGAGTTGATCGAGAAAATCGTCGATGACCTTTTAAACCAGTTAGGAGAAGAAGGATCCAAAAACCTTAATGATCTAATTTTCTCGTATGCCAAAACTAATATTGATGATGGGAATCAATGGAATTTCAGAAGGAGTCTTGTTGATTTTGGTAGAATATTAAGAAGTGAGAAGAACAATGATGCTGTTGAAAGACTGCTAGAAATGGACTTTTCTTTAGACCATTTTGGAAACCTAAGAAAGCAGCGCACTCAATTAGACGAAGCCTATATTCAACTTAGCTCTCGTCTTCAGAAAGCATTAGATCATGAGCACCTAGAAATAGAATTACTCCCTGGTAAATCACGGACTCTTGGAACCATTCAAAAAATACTTGGGTATAATTCATTTCCTATTGAAGCAGGATTGACGTCTGATACTTTTTTGAAAAATTTAGATATTGAATTAAAACCTAATCAGTCGTTTCCAGATGGAATTAAATTGATCATTCGAGAAATTATTCAGTTTCATGCAGACAACATTAAAGAGTACGCATCTTTGGACCTCTTTATGAAGAACTTCTTCAACATGGCCTTACTTCAATACATGGCAAGAGCTTTGAAGCGAGTTCGAAAGGAAGAACAACTTATTCGTATTTCGGAATTTAACACATTGATTTCAGAATTAATTCAAAATGAGAGCACTCCGTTTATCTATGAAAGAATGGGGACTAAATTCCATCATTTCTTATTGGATGAATTTCAAGACACCTCAAGACTTCAGTGGTTAAATATGGTTCCACTTGTGTTGGAGTCCATATCCCAAAACAAGGACAACCTAATTGTAGGTGATCCTAAACAATCGATTTATCGATTTAAAAATGGAGTAGCTGAACAATTTGTGGAGCTCCCTTCCATATACAATCCGGAAAAAGATCCTCGAATTGCCTCGCAGTCTGAATTCTTCAAAACAATGGGGCAAGTATCTGAACTTTCTGATAATTGGAGATCAAGTCCATGCATAGTAAACTTCAACAATGGTTTTTTTACCGAATTACGGTCAAAACTACCCGAAACGACAGCTGAATTTTACAATTCTATTGAGCAAAATCCAATGTCCAACAAAAATGGCCGTGTTTATATCATATCTCAAGAAGAAAAGAAAACTGCTGATGAACTGAACCCTCTCATACTCGGATGGGTACAAGAATGTTTAGATGCAGGGTTTAAGCTTGGAGAGATTTGTATTCTTGGGAATACAAACCGTGAATGCAATCGCTGGGCTCTTGGACTCAATTCTGCCGGATATAGTGTCGTCTCCACTGACTCTTTATTGATCAACAGTAGTTTAAAAGTTCAACTTACAATTGCCTTCCTGAAAAGGAGACTCAATCCGTCTGGTGAAAATGAAAAAAAGAGATTTGCCGAATTGTACTTTCGTATACATTCTGGCACGTATGCTGATTATCGAAAATATATCGTAGAAAAAGAAACTAAAAACGGTAAAAAATTCAGAGTATTCGATGATCATTCTTTCCTAGATGATCACTTCAATGGCAAGCATGGTTTCTTCTTTAAACACGAAAGTCTGTATGACTTAGTACAGCAATTCTACAAACTCATTGATTACAATGAACTCAGCGATCCTTATTTACATCATTTAGCTGACATTGTTTTTGACTACGGACTTCATAAAGGCCCAGACCTTAAAGGCTTCCTAAAAGAGTACGAGGGTAAAAAGAATAAAATTGCTGTACAAATCCCAGAAAGTGACGATGCTATACAGTTAATGACAATCCACAAATCAAAAGGATTAGAATTTCCCGTTGTAATTGTTCCATCAATGAATTTTTCTGCTGATGTTAAATCACATTTCCTTGTAGATATTGATGATTTTGTTGTTTATAAAAAGCCGTTACAATCTGAGCACCTTTCAGTTCTTCAGAATTTATACAACAGCGAACGAGAACAGGTTGTTGCAGACAATGTGAACAAATGCTATGTCGCCATGACCCGACCGATAGAACGCCTTTACGTTGGTAACTTTTTTGAAAAGAAAAGCTTTGGAAACTTGTTCAATCAAGTGGTAAAATCAAATGCACACACCACTATTAATGATGATGGTGCTCATGTTATTGATTTAATTAATGGAGACCGTAAGATCGAAGATAATCCACGACCGGGATCAAACGTATTTCATCCTTCTAATATAACTGATCATCTTTGGTTCCCAGATATTGCGCTGCAAGACACAAAAGAATTAAGAGACTCAGACTTTCTTAGTATTGAAATACAATTCGGAATTGAATTTCACCTGCTCGCTAGTCGAATTGAACACTCCGACCTTATTAAGACAAATATTCAGAAAGCTATACAAGAAGGTGTCATTTCCAAAGATAATGCTCCTGAATTAGAATTGAAGTTAAGCAAGTTGTTCAAAAACCCTGAGTACAACAAGCTTTTTGAAGATGCCATCGAAGTTTTGAATGAACAATCAATAATTCAAGATGAAAGAACAACTGTTCGTCCTGATAAATTGATACTTAAAGAAAACGAAACTATTCTCCTAGATTTTAAAACAGGAATTCCATCATCCAAAGACACTAAGCAAGTTCAAGAATACAAACTCGTGCTTGAAGAAATAGGCTTCCCGAGCGTATCATGTTACTTATTCTACTCCGGTAGCGGAGAACTTCTTCTAGTGGGATAACAGTTACTTTTAATAGATTTTAGAACAATCCATCAATAATATCGTCTTCAACAATTTCCGGAAGTGTTACTTTCAAATTTGGTTCGGCTGCCATAGCACGCTTTATAGCGAACATTGCACCTTCATTTCGTGCCCAACTGCGACGAGATATACCATTATTAACATCCCAATGCAACATCATTTTCAACCTTCGTTCTGCATCTGATGATCCATCCAACAGCATTCCAAAACCGCCATTAATTACTTCTCCCCAACCTACTCCGCCACCATTATGAATGGAAATCCATGTTGCTCCACGGAATCCGTCTCCAATAACATTTTGAATGGCCATATCCGCCGTATACCGAGAACCATCATAAATGTTTGATGTTTCTCTATACGGCGAATCTGTTCCTGATACATCATGGTGATCTCGTCCTAATACTACTGGACCAACCTTCCCTGAGGCAATGGCATCATTGAATGCCTTAGCAATTTTCATTCGCCCTTCAGCATCAGCATAAAGTATGCGCGCCTGAGAACCCACCACTAATTTATTTTCTTGGGCTCCTTTGATCCATTGTATATTATCAGCCATTTGTTGCTGAATTTCCACAGGACTATTTTTTTTAATTTCTTCCAGAACTTCGCAGGCAATAAGGTCTGTTATTTGAAGGTCTTCTTGTTTTCCGGATGCACACACCCACCTAAAAGGACCAAAACCGTAATCGAAGCACATCGGCCCCATAATATCTTGCACATAAGACGGGTATTTAAAATCAATTCCATTGTCGGCCATAATATCGGCTCCCGCACGAGAACACTCTAATAAGAATGCGTTTCCATAATCAAAAAAGTAAGTTCCTTTGGCTGTGTGTTTATTGACTGCTTCAGCATGTCTCCGTAGAGACGCTTGAACTTTTTGTTTAAATTGAACTGGATCCGAAGCCATCATCTCATTGGAATCTTCAAAAGACATTCCTACTGGATAATAACCTCCAGCCCAAGGATTGTGTAGTGAAGTTTGATCGGAACCTAAATCAACATGGATATTCGCTTGGTCAAACTTTTCCCATACCTCAACAATATTACCCAGATACGCTAATGAAACAACTTCATCATTCTTCTGTGCGGTTTCCACACGACTAACTAAATCATCAAGATTCTCTATAATCTCGTTAACCCATCCTTGCTCATGACGAATCTTTGTGATTTTAGGATTCACTTCAGCACAAACTGTAATACACCCCGCAATTGAACCTGCCTTTGGTTGTGCTCCACTCATCCCACCAAGCCCAGATGTGACAAATAAATTTCCTTTTGGTTCTTTTCCAATCTTTCGGAATCCATTCAAAACAGTAATCGTTGTTCCGTGCACAATTCCCTGAGGACCAATATACATATATGACCCTGCGGTCATTTGTCCATACTGAGTAACACCTAAAGCATTGAACTTTTCCCAATCATCAGGTTGAGAATAATTAGGGATCATCATGCCGTTCGTAACAACTACACGCGGAGCATCTTTATGTGAAGGATACAATCCCATTGGGTGTCCAGAATACATCACGAGGGTTTGCTCATCAGTCATTTCAGCTAGATACTTCATCGTTAAACGATATTGAATCCAATTTTGAAATACCCCCCCATTACCACCATAGGTGATTAGTTCATGTGGGTGTTGAGCAACAGCATAATCTAAATTGTTCTGGATCATCAACATGATTGCTTTTGCTTGCTGACATTTCCCTGGATACTCTTCAATTGGTCTAGCATACATTGAATATTCCGGTCTATATCGTAACATATAAATTCGACCTAGCTCATTCAACTCAGTTAAAAATTCTGGTGCAAGCTCAGCATGTTGCTCTTTAGGGAAGTATCTTAAAGCATTACGAAGAGCTAACTTCCGTTCCTCAGCCGTCAAAATTTGCTTGCGTTTTGGCGCGTGATTAATACCTAATTCTTCAGCTCTTTTTTGTGGAACATTTACTGGAATCCCTTCCAATATTTGATTCTGAAATGTTGTCAAATCCATGCAATTAAATTTTGTGGAACAAAGGTATACAATGATTTAAGAATTTGGAATTCAAAAATTAATTTGATCGAAAGTTCAACACGAAAAAATAAAAGTAAAAAAAAGGCACCTCGTCCAATACGAAGTGCCTTCTTTTAAAATCTAATTTCGTTTATCTTAAGATATTGACATGACCATTATATGTGTACTTCTCATCATTCAATTTATCTTTAGTTCTAATCACCCAGGTATAGGTCCCAGATGTCAAAGGTCGCCCATTATAAGTCCCGTCCCATGCAACAGTTATATCATGTGATTCCCAAACAGGTTCACCCCATCGATCGAACACTAAGAGTTCGAAGTCATATACATCAATTCCCTCCATATAAACTCTCCAATTTTGATTGAATTCGTCACCATCAGGGGTAAATGTATTCGGAGCATATATTAATACTTCTGGGAAAATTATCAACTCATGTTCGAGAGTATCAGTACATCCTAATTCGGATGTCGTAATCAACATCACATCATAGATACCTGTCTCTCCATCAGGATACATTACTTGAACATTTGTCTGTGTTGATTGTGATGGATAACCTCCAGGGAAATACCATTCATAAGAATAACCATTAAATGAGTAATTCACAAAATTTACCGTCGTATTAAACATAGTCACCGGATTCGGAGAATATCTAAAGTCCGCGACAGGTTTTGGCTTCACCTCTAATACATCTTGAAATGTCAATGAGTCTACACATCCCTCATACGAAGTTACGATCATTTGCATATCATAAGTCCCAGCCCACATCGAATCCGTAGCAATCGTATCCATATTGATGTACTCTTGCTCTTCTTCAATCCACCAGTAAACGAACTCACTCATCGTTGGATCAGTTGTATTGACTATGTGGAAAACTGCAGGCTCACATTGATCTGGATCCAACACCACATATTGTGGTACTGGCAAAGGAGCAACCCTTACATTCGTCTGCATAACCAATGGCGTTGACTCACATCCATCCGTAATTGTAACTGTATAATCCTGAGTAACCGGTGGGTTTACATTAACAGTATGACTGTTGGGGCCATTTTGTGTATCTCCACTTGACCAAACAAAATAATAAGGAGTTCCAATTCCTCCAGAAACGTTCGCCCAAATATCAGTTGGGTAACCAGGACAAATAGTATCCAGTCCAGAAATATTTCCTGTCAATGGATCTCGAACAGTAACATCTATCGTAGCAGGCAGAGATAAACATCCATTTTCGTTCTCTGCAATCACAGTATAAGTTGTAGCCACAGACGGGTTAACATTCTGATTGGCATCTGTATTCATGGTATGGTCCCAATTGAACAAAAATGTTGTTCCACCTGTAGCCGAAGCAGTCATGTACGCTGTTCCATTTTCACATATCAACGTGTCATTACTAACAGAAACTATAACTGGATCAGGATCAACTACATCCACAGTAGTACACTTTTCGCAACCCAATACAGATCTACCACAAACCGTATACTGACCTGCAGAAAACACAACATCGAAGGAGTCTAGAACCCATGTTATACCGCCATCAAAACTATATTCAACTGCCTCTCCACTCGTAATATGAATCTCTCCATCTGCAAAGCCTTCACACGATGGTGCAACTGAGGAAGCCGTAATATTTAATTCTGAAACAATTATTTCTACCGTATCAAAAATTGCCCCACAAACTGGATTATTTTCTTCTAGAATAAACAAATAGGTCCCAGTTTGATTAACAGCGACAGACGGATCTTCAACTCCTGCATTCGGAGAGTAATTAACAATTGGATTGGGCGAAACAGCACTCGCGTCTGTCGTCCAAGAAATAGTATTAGTTGGCTCACTTTGCGTACCATCCAACTGAATTGGTGAGCCCAAACAAATCGTTTGATCTGGTCCTGCATCAGGTGCAGGCGGCGGTACAACAACAATCTCAAAAGTATCTATTGCCACCACTAATCCATTCTCAAAAATCTCTACATAATAATCTGTAGTAACCACTGGAGTAACAGTAACACCTGTCCCTCCAGTTGGATTAGAAACACCTGTTGTTACAAGCCAGTTAAAAGTTGGGTTTACAACTGTTGGTGGTGGAACAATATCAACTGTGGCTGAATTTCCTAAGCAAATCGTTTGGTCTGGTGTACCAGGAGTACAAGTCACCGCTGCACTATTCGGGTTGTTATTACCAGGAATATCACTTCCAAATGTCATAGGTACATTCACATTAGTTAAACCACTAAAATTTGAAAAACAAATTACAAATTGATCACCGGCATTAACTGGTATTCCGTACTCAAAATTTGATTGAACAGCGCCTGCAGGCAATGAGCCCTGCTGATACATCCCCGTAAATCCAGCAGAGGAACCATTCCAATTACACGCAACCGGTGCTAAAAGATTATTAGTAATATCATCACAAGCTGTTGTAACACCATTATCATAATAAGGCCACATAGCCCAATCATAAAATCCGTTGCCTCCAGCAGATCCAATTGTAAACTCTAATATCCCTGTAGATCCAATATTGATAACGAACCAATTTGGATTCAGTTCATTGCTGTTTAGACACCCACTTGTATTTGGGTTTCCATTTGCTGGGCCAGCAGAAAACCCAGGATTAGAAATATTATTACCAGTTGGCAAATCGTTAATTGCACCTCCACCAATACCCACATCAAAGCTGGTACCATTGTTATTACAAACATTCTCAGCAAGCGGACAATCCGGATTTGCAGAAACTGCCTGACCAAATACAACTGCTGTACTAAAAATGAAAATTGAAGCTATAAGATTTTTCATTGTACTAATTTTGACAGTTCGTAAATGGATATACATCTATCTCATCCACACCGTGTATGCCAACTTGAACACAAGTTAAAGTTGAGCTATAGACCCCGAACCATGAAGTAAAATCTTGCTCAGTTAGTCCCGTCATCAAAGATGATATAATAAACGCTCTTTGCGTATTCATGTCCAAACGGACCAATTCAATATTTGGATTTTGCAACATTTCAACCTGTAAAGCATCAAGTTCAACTTGATCTGTGATAGTAAATAAACACTGTCCAAAATAACGCTCAGTTGACTGAGTTACACTTTGCTGTTGTCCAAAGGCATTGCCGATAGTAAACACAATTAGTAAACTAAAAAGAATTTTCATTATAATTAATCGTTTTTGTTAGGACGACCACATTAAGATATGGTTGCGTAATTTAATTCTGTTTCAGGACAAAATTAAAGGCTAAAAAGTCAATAGAAAAATGATAAACGGATTATTTAACTACACTATTAAAATCCTAACAGTATTTTAAAACGTTAAACCCGTATTCAAAATTAAAACTAAATGATAAATAATACTATCTAAGAATTGTTACAGTTCCATTATATGTAAGCCCTTCATCGTTGATTTTATTCTTAGTTTGAATAGTCCAAGTATAAGTACCACTTGGAATCTTCTTCCCCTTGTAAATTCCATCCCATGGAACTTCAATGTCATGAGACTCCCAAACAACTTCACCCCAACGATTAAATACTAAGAGCTCAAAATCATAAGTATCGATGCCCTCCATATACACTCTCCAATCTTGATTGAATTCATCACCGTCTGGCGTGAATGCGTTTGGCGCATATATTAATACTTCAGGGAATACGATGAGTTCATGCAACATTGTATCTACACATCCCAATTCGGATGTTGTGATCAACATAACATCATAACGTCCTGTTTCTCCATCCGGGTACATCACTTGAACATTTGTTTGCGTAGATTGTGAAGGATACCCTCCTGGGAAATACCATTGGTACGAATATCCGTTAAAAGAATAGTTGACAAAATTTACTGTTGTATTAAACATAGTCACCGGATTCGGAGAATATCTAAAATCTGCAACAGGTTTTGGTTTCACTTCAATAGCATCCTCAAACGTTAATGAATCTACACAACCTTCATAAGAAGTAACAATCATCTGCATATCATAAGTCCCTGCCCACATCGTATCCGTTGTGATTGTGTCCATATTAATATATTCCTGCTCCTCTTCAATCCACCAATAAACATACTCGCTCATAGTAGGGTCTGTTGTGTTAACAACATGGAATACTGCTGGCTCACATTGCTCTGGATCCAAAACTTCATATTGAGGTACTGGTAATGGAGCAACCCGAACATTCGTTTGCATGACCAAAGGAGTAGATTCACATCCGTCCGTTATTGTAACAATATAATCCTGAGTAACCGGCGGGTTCACATTAACAGTATGACTGTTTGGGCCATCCTGTGTATCTCCACTCGACCAAACAAAATTATATGGAGTACCTATACCTCCAGAAACATTTGCCCAAATATCAGTTGGGTAACCAGGACAAATAGTATCCTGTCCAGAAATATTTCCTGTTAATGGATCACGTACCGTAACATCAATTGTAACAGGCAAAGAGAAACAACCATTTTCACTTTCTGCTATTACTGTATATGTAGTAGCTGCGGCAGGGTTTACATCCTGATTAGGGTCAGTGCTTAACGTATGATCCCAATTAAATAGATAACTTGTTCCTCCAATTGCTGAAGCAGCCAAATAAGCTGTTCCATTTTCACATATCAAAGTATCATTGCTCACGGACGCTACAATTGGATCAGGATCAATTACATCTATGTCAATACACTTTTGACATCCAAGAATATCTCTCGCACATACATTATACATACCAGATGAAGCAGTCACGTAAAAGGAGTCCACTACCCATGTCGCCCCGCCATCAAAACTATATTCACTAGCTCCAGGACTTGTTATATGAATTTCTCCATCGGAATAACCCTCACAAGTTGGCGCAACAAATTCTGCCGTTATATTAAGCTCGGAAACTATAACTGAAACAGTATCTTGTATTAATCCACATACGGGATTATCTTCTCCAAGAATAAAATTGTACGACCCCAGTTGATTGACAACTACCGAAGGATCCTCAGTGGCAGCATTTGGAGAGTAGTTTACTATTGGATTCGGTGATACTGCACTAGCATCAGTCGTCCAAGAAATCGTGTTTGCAAGATCACTTTGAGTTCCATCCAATTGAATTGGCGTTCCTAAGCAAACCGTTTGATCCGGTCCAGCGTCAGGAGTTGGTGGTACTTCAACATACACATGAACGGTATCTGAAGTACATAAATAAGTACCAAAATTATCATAAACATAAGCGACAAAACTAGTATCGACTGTTGTGTTTACAAGAAACGTATCAGTATCCATTAATCCATTACTCCAATTCACTACTGTTGATCCTCCGCAAGGAGCTCCAGTAGCATTAATAATTATATTATCCAACCCCCAGGG
>NODE-154-length-24723-cov-6.58331_pt1 | contig 24723 bp, 26 predicted proteins | sample MGYA00139097_ERZ477577 | MGnify/ENA metagenome assembly ERZ477577
TTAGTCGTTGGAACAATTGTTCAAGTTGAAAAAGTAATAGACGGAAATATCATATTAGTAACTAACAAATTATCATAATTGATTATGGAAGAAATAGAAGGAGTACCGTATTTACTGATAGGCGTCGTCGCGGCAGTATTGTTTTTAATTATCGTGTTGTATGCGGGGTTAAAGAGATACAAGCGTTGTCCGTCGGATCAAATTTTGGTAGTTTATGGTAAAGTAGGACCTGGTGCAGATGGTTATCGCTCAGCGAAGTGTATTCATGGTGGAGCGGCCTTCGTTTGGCCAGTGATCCAAGATTATGCCTTTTTGGAATTAAAGCCAATTTCAATTGAAGTTAAGTTAACAAATGCACTTTCTAAGCAAAATATTCGTGTGGATGTTCCTTCGAGTTTTACAGTTGGTATCTCAACGGAAACGGGTGTGATGAGTAATGCAGCTGAACGTCTTTTAGGATTGACAAAAGCACAAACACATGACTTAGCAAAGGATATCATTTTTGGTCAACTTCGACTTGTTGTCGCTACAATGGATATTGAAGAGATTAACTCAAACAGAGACAAGTTCCTAGCGAATGTGTCGTCGAACGTTGAAGCGGAATTGAACAAAATTGGTTTGAAACTAATTAACGTGAACGTTACTGATATCAAGGATGAATCTGGATACATTGAAGCACTTGGTAAGGAGGCGGCAGCTAAGGCGATTAACGATGCCCGACAGAGTGTTGCTGAGAAGAATAGAGACGGTTCGATTGGGGAAGCAAATGCAAATCAAGATGAACGAACGCAAGTTGCATCGGCTAACGCGCAAGCAAAAATTGGTGAAGCAGTTGCATCACAAAAAGAACGTATTCAAACGGCAGATGCAAATGCATTAGCTATTGTCGGTGAAGCAGAGGCACAGAAGGTAGAACGTGTCCAGGTGTCTGAGGCAAACGCGAGAGCGGTTGAAGGAGAGAACGAGGCGAAGGTTGCAGTCGCGCAGTCTGATGCAAAGCGTAGAGAGGCTGAGGCGGAATCAAATAGAATCGCAATTGCCGCTGAACGAGTAAAAGAAGCAAAAGCACTTGAGGAATCATATAAAGCACAGAAAGAAGCTGAAGTTGTGCGTGCTCAGCGTGATGAGGCTTCACAGAGAGCGAATATAATTATACCTGCGGAGATCGATAAGCAAAAAATAGAGATTAATGCAGAAGCAGAAGCAGAGCAAAAACGAAGAATTGCGAAAGGAGAAGCGGATGCAATTTATATGAAGATGGATGCGGAAGCTCGAGGTATTTATGAGGTTTTGAGTAAGCAAGCAGAAGGATTTAAGCAATTGGTTCATGCGGCAGGAGATAATTCTGAAGACGCTGTAAAAATCATGATCGCTGATAAATTACCAGACCTTGTTAAGTTGCAATCTGAAGCAATTAAGAATATTAAAATTGATAAAGTTACTGTTTGGGATAGTGGAAAAGGTTCTTCAGGGAAGTCATCAACGGCTGATTTTATATCGGGTTTATACGGGTCTGTTCCACCTTTACAGGAAATGTTTAACATGGCGGGTATGAATCTTCCGGAGTTTTTGAAAGGAAAAGGGCCTGATGGGGCAACTACAGTTATGCGAAATACTGAAGATAAAGTAGAGGACGCAACTGAGGTTGATGATGAAGCAAACGAAGATATTTCAAGTGGAGAGGAATAATTCAGAAACTCATCTGGAGTAAAATAATCATTAGAAGTTACAAAAAAGCCTTGCGATTGCAGGGCTTTTTTGTAACTTATTAACCGTGAAAAGAATTGTACTTCTACTATCCTTATCGTTTAGCTTGATTGCGTGTAAAAAATACATACCAGTAAATGGTAATGTTTACGATGCTATTACATTAGAACCTCTCGATAGTGTTTGGTATTATTCGGTCAATGGAACTCCATACGATGGTCAGGAATTATTAACCAGTGAATCAGGACACTTTTCAGGATTAAGTAAAAAAAACGAGTCCTACTTAGAAATGAAATTTTCCAGGGCAGGATATATCAATCAATCTATCACTTTTGAAGGAGAGAATATTGGAGATGGAAGGCTAGTTTATTTAGTCCCTCAATAAAAGACTATTATTCATTAATCAATTCAAAAGAGCTAGCTACAAAAACCCCACCTTTAATTCTCCCTGTGACTTTAGCTTTGCGTACAACCGTGCAAAGCCCATCTTCAGCATGGGCGTCACCATGCTCATCAATTGCTGAGCCTTCAACAAAATACTTTTTACCATCAATAATAACAGCTAAATCGCATTCATCTCCTGTCATTCCAAAATTACATTCCCCGCAAGAAGTTTCTAAAACTTTGGTAAACTCTTCTTTTTGATTAGTTGTTACACAAGATGAGAGAGCAACGACTATGATCGCCAAAATGCCAGTTAGAAGGTAGTTTGAATTTTTCATATTAATTTATTTAAGTTCCACGCCCTGCGGTCTTTTACCAACGTTATACGGCAAGGTTAATATATATAATGCCACGTTTCTAATTTCTTCGGAATTAAATTTTAATTTATATGCTGGCATGCCATTTGACATTCCTAATCGAATGACTTTTATAACGTCATCTACACTATTCCCATTCATCCAATAGGAGTCCGTTAGATTTGGTCCTTCACCGCCGCTACCATCTGTGTTATGGCATTTCACACATGTCGATTGAAAAAGAATTGCACCCGCTTTAATTTCCTTGTTATTACTGATTCTATTGATGTTCCCTTTATTATGATACTCTTTACATGAAACAAGTATCATTGTTATTAAAACGAAAAATATATTTTTTTGAATCATCGGTTTTTAATCTTCTCCCAAGTGTAGAACATCGATTCTTGTGTTGGCCTGTTGGCCTCAATTTCAGTTAAAGGATCACGTTCGATAAGGCTTTCTTGACATTCTTTTGGAAGAGTTTGGTATAAAGCAGTTCCTTTTGTCTTCCAGTCTATCATCTTATCAGAAACAGATTTAATTACTTTTGCTGGATTACCGACGAGAAGACTACGATTAGGAAATTCTGTTTTAGCGGCAACAAATGATAAAGCACCAACGATACACTCATCTCCCAGCACAACATCATCCATAATAACACTATTCATTCCAATCAAACAATTCTTACCTATTGTTCCACCATGGATGATTGCACCATGACCTATATGAGCTCCTTCCTTTAGAGTTACGGTTGTTCCTGGAAACATGTGGATGGTACAATTTTCTTGAACGTTGCAACCGTCTTCAATAATAATTTGTCCCCAATCTCCACGTATTGCAGCTCCGGGCCCAATGTAAACGTCTTCACCTATAATTACATTTCCAGTAACACTGGCTTTGGGGTGAATAAAACTAGATTCCTTGACAACAGGAATAAAACCATTGAATGAATAAACTGACATAAATGTGTATTCTTACAACAGTAAATGTAATAAAGAACTATCGATATCGTCTAATCTGAATTATTAAATTGTTTAACGACAATGAAATTGATTTTTGTATATAATGCAAATACTGACCCGTTAAGTGCTATTTCAGATTATGCACACAAAGTATTTAGCCCTTCGACCTATAAGTGTGATTTGTGCGCTTTGACACATCACAACCTTGGTCAGCGTTCATCTTGGAAAACGTTCAGAGAAAATACTGAGGCGAATATGAAGTTTCTATATATCCGACAGTTTGAGAGAGAATTCAACTTTTCACCCGAATATCCTGTTATCCTCGAAAGTAGAAAAGGAGAGTTAATTCCTGTGCTTGACAAGTATAAATTAGCAGAAATTGAGAGTATTGACGAATTGATTAAAGCATTAACTTCTTACATTGCACTTAACGAATAGGTGATTTTTAACGTCTATAAAGTATGAGCTATTGTAAATATTGTGAATCTCAAGCCGTGAAGAAAGTTCATAAGGTATATCATGATACGCAGTATGGTTTTCCGATTTTTGATGATGATGCTCTTTTCGGACGTTTGATCCTAGAGATTAACCAAGCGGGGCTTTCATGGGAGACTATTCTCAATAAGCAACAAAACTTTGAGAGAGCCTATGAGCAATTTAACATCGATAAAGTTGCTAAATTTCAAAAATCTGACAAAGAGCGTTTATTAAGTGATGCAGGGATTATTCGTAATAAATTGAAAGTTGATGCTGCGATTCACAACGCTCAACAAATATTGCAATTGAGACAGGAATTTGGTAGCTTTAAGAGATGGCTGGATCATCAGCACCCATTATCTAGGGAAGAATGGACTAAATTGTTCAAAAAGACGTTTAAATTTGTAGGGGGAGAGATTGTGAACGAATTTTTAATGAGTACAGGTTACTTGCCTGGAGCGCATGATAAGAATTGTTCTGTGTATAATAAAGTGGCTAAATTGAACCCGAAATGGATGGAATTATGAAAAATGTGATTGTTATAGTAATCTTATTGTTGTCAAGTGCAGTAGGAGCTCAAGTTAGCGTGAATGGTGGCGCAAGTATGTTGGTAGGTTTTTCAAACCCTGGTCCTTGGGGAGGTGTTCATGTTGGCTTGGAAATTCCGAGAGATGATGCAGTTTCTTTCTATGGAAGGTTTACGCATCATTTCAGAAATAGTGGAGATTCAATACCAGCGTTTTTAGAAGCAAAGGATCCGACAAACCCTATACCGCCCGTTTCAATTGGGTCGGTACCCAGAATGGATTATAATATCATTGAAGGTGGAACAAGGTATTATCTAGGTAATGGATTTGATTATGGTTTTGCGGCTTATGGTGGGAGTTGCATTATGCTGGTTTTTAATTCGGTCAAAGGTAAATACGACGACTATGATGAATCTCTATATCAATTGAATGAATTCTCACGCTACAAGACAACATTTTTTAGTTTAGGTTTTGGCCTTGGAGGAGGAGTGAAATATTCTACTGGTCGTTTAGGGACATTCTACTTTGATTTAAATTTGGCTTATATGATTTTTGCTCAGTCAAGTAATGAGTCTATACCAAATGAAGTTGGCGATATGTATAATCCATTAATCTTCAACTTCAATCTTGGTTGGAGAAAGGATATTTTTAGATAAAAAATCGCTTCTTTTTAAGTTGTCTGATTTCGCTCATTACTTCTGAGAGTGTAGCGTATCTTTGATCCATAGCTTCAGATAAATTCTGGCGAACAATATTCAAATCTATTTTGTTAGGAGGAACTTTAAACTGATACTTATTACTCATCTTATTAAGAATCAAATAAAGATCTTCTGAAATACTCTCATGCCTGGGGAGAGGATGTGTTAATTGCAGATTAGTAAATATACTTGGGTTTGGATGTGCTAGAGGAAGCTTGTCAGAATAAAGTCGCCAAATCATTATTCCTAAAGCAAAAATATCTGAACGTTGGTCAACTAAATCTAATTGATTTAAAAGAATTTCTGGCGGGGCATAGCCTAATGGAAATAGAGTAGATCGTCTAATAATATTCTTTCTGTCAATTGCCAGACCGAAATCAATGAGATGAACAACAATAGTATTCTTTCTATTCTCAATAATGATGTTGGATGGCTTAATGTCACAATGAACTATTTGATGTTCACTTAAATGGTTGAATATTTTGGTTAACTGTTCAATAACCTGAATAAGAAAAGGAATACGATCTCTTCGTTTTAAAGACTTCCAGTAGTAGTCAAGTTGTACACCAGAAATAAATGGTCGTACCAATAATAGTTCAGTTTTTGACTCATTAAAATCTGACACTTCAGGTAAACCTTCGAATTCAAAATGAAAATTAGATTCCTGCCTCAATCGTTCCTCTAAATGTTCTTTACCTTGTCGCTTTTTTGCCATTTTGAGAATGTTCTTCAGTCCAGAGGTTTTATTTTCTACAAGGTAAGTTTCTCCAAATTTTCTCCGGTTTTGATCACCGAGTTTTTTGATGATTGTGTATTGTTCAGCGATGGACATATCGAAATATATGAAATCTATCGTAGAACAAATGATTATTGGGTAAATTAGAACCTTGATGAAATATTTGATTGCAGATAGTGGAGGTACACAGACAGATTGGTGTTTTGTGGATGAAGAAGGTAAGCGATTTCATTTTTCAACAGAAAGTTATCATCCTACGAATTGGAATCTCAATTTTATCAATCGAGTCAAAGAGTTTTGGGAAAAACATGACCAAATGTTTGATGCTGAATTATTTTTTTTTGGTGCTGGTTGTTATTCCTCAGTTAATGCGGTTAAAATGAAATTCATTCTAAAGGAAAGCGGATTTCAGATTGTTTATGTTTCATCCGATTTACATGGGGCCGGACTCGCTCTTTTTGGGAAGAATAATGGATGGGGAGCCATATTGGGAACTGGATCGGTATTGTTCGAATGGTGTCAAAAAGAAGTAACTAGGCTAGTAGGAGGTAAGGGGCATGAAGCAGGTGATGAAGGGAGTGGCTATTATTTCGGGAAACTAGTTTATCAGGCTTTTTTGGATCAACAACTTACGCATCATCAACAGATATTATTTCTAAATAATGTTGATACAGATCAGCTCAAGTTAAACAACTCATTGATATCGCAAAAGAATAGCTTTGCATCCATCGCAAAGAGTTTAGGAGATGAAAAATCATTCCTTGATTTTCATCGTGAGAATATGCGTCATTTTTGCGCACTATATTTATCTAATCTTGAGGTGACAAAAATTGGTTTTGTAGGTAGTTATGCATTTCACCAAAGAGATCTTTTGCGAGAAGTATTAGCTGAGTTTGGAGTTGATTTAATTCTTGTGATTGAAAAACCTATTGAGCGAATTGTTGATCAAATTGTATCTTCCATTGATTAATCTGTGGTTTCTGCAGAGCATTTTTTAGCTAATTAGTCTGAAAAATATGGTTCGTTTACGGTAAACACTCTTTTGTCTATCAAAAATAGGTGTTGGTAGAAAAAAACAGAAATATTCAAAAATTTTTGTCAAATTGCAGTAACAAATGAAGTTCTTAATGAAAGCTTTAACGGTAAATTCAACAGCCCAGACACCATCAATTTTCTTTGATCCATTGGTCGGGAGAATGGAAATTTCAGGTCGATCAATTCCTGATTCTCCAGATGATTTTTGGATGCCCGTTCTAAACTGGTTTGAATCTTATTTGATCAATCCATGCCAGAAAACTACGATTAAGATCAATCTTGAATATTTCAATATTTCATCGTCAAAACGTATTTTGTTTTTGCTGTACAAGTTGAATGAACTTGCAGATAAAGGCTTGGATGTTTGTGTAGAATGGTGTTATAGAGAAGAAGATGAAGATATGTACGAGGTTGGACAAGATTATGCCTACATGGTAAAAGTTCCATTCAAGTTCATGGTTTTTCAAGATCCAGATTTGGCTATAGCATAGTAGAAATAATTTTAAGTTTGGCGCCCTGTAATACAGGGCGTTTTTTGTTTAGTTAATGTTTCTAATTGTTTGATAGAACAGCTCTCAACCGACTTAACTTTGAATATGTAATTTGATCATGTCCGAATTCTATTATTTTTGTCAAAAATTGAATTGCGATTAGTTAAAGACATCCCTCACGAAAGATATAAGATCCAGATCTTTCAGTACAATGCGAAATACATTGTGAAGATTGAACTTGGACAATTTGAACAGGTATTTAAGATCAGTGAAATGGATGTTTCTGGTTTAAGTGAAGTTGAAATAATGGTAACTCAGGAGTTGTTAAGTAATTCATTGAAACGATTCGTTGAAATGCGACAGGACTGGAGCAATTCTTATGAAAAAAAGAATAACAAATAGAGATCGAATGAAAAAAGTATTATTTATTGCAAGCGTGTTGGTGTTACTCGCTTCGTGTGGAGACAGTAAGAAGGAATCGAATGCTGGAGAATCAGCACTTCCAGAAATGGAAAACATGAAATTTGCTTATTACATCAAAGACAGTGTTCCTACGAACTTCGAATATTTTATGGAGGCTCAGGCTCAAATTGACACAAAACTACGTGCGTTTGAACAACGGATGTATAATCTGCAGATGGAAGGGCAGCAATTACTAGAGAAATATCAGCGTCAACAGGCCGCCGGATTGCTTTCTCAGAATGATATTGCAGGATACGAGCAAAAGATTGCACAAAAACAAAACCAACTACAAGTTTTACAGCAAACAGAAGGTGCCGAATTAGAACGAGAGAGCATGAATGGTAACTTCGAACTGATTAAGAAAATGGAGAAGTACGGAAAAGAGTATGCTCTAGATCATGGAATTACAGTTTTCTTGGCTGCCGAGTCTGCAGGTGCAATATTGTATATCGATTCAACAATGAATGTAACAATGGACTTTATTGAGTACATGAACAAACGTGAGGGAGAAGGAGATTCCGAAGAGTAAATTATGCAAATTGCCCAACAAAAATTAAAAGAGAATATTGCAGAGTACATATTGTATATGTACCAGATCGAAGATGTAATTCGAGCATGTCGGTTAGATATTGATATAATTATGGATCAATATGTTCAACCTCAATTACCGGATAGTTCTTTCTCGGGGCAATACCGAGATTGGTATGAAGGACTTATTCAGCAAATGAAGACGCAGAGAATTGAAAAAACTGGGCATTTTCATGAATTACAAGAAATACTTGTTGAACTTTCATATTTGCATAACACAATGCTAAATATGACCAATGATACAAAGTATAAAGATGTTTATGAAGCTGCTAACAAGTATCTTGAAGAGTTCAAGCAAAAATCAGATTTAAAGAATAAGAACCATATTGAAATTGCATTTCATGCAATGTATATGAAGCTTCTACTAAAGTTACAGAAAAAGGAAATCAGTCCTGAAACGGAAGAGGCTTTTGATTCTATGCGAGTAATGTTGGCCTACTTGAGTAGATCCTATCATAGAATGAAAGCTGGAGACTTGGATTTTTTGAAGAACTAAAAAATCTTACCTGGATTCATAATACCATTTGGGTCAAAAGTGTTCTTTATACTTTTCATAATTTCCAAAGATTTAGGAGGGAAAACGATATCCATATAGTTTTTTTGAACAAGGCCTATACCGTGTTCTCCCGAAAGTGTCCCTTTCAGTTTTACAACTTCTTCAAATAACTCACGAATGGCCACTGACAATTCGTTTGTCCATTGTTCATCACTCATTTCTCCTTTAATGATATTCACATGTAAGTTACCATCTCCGGCGTGACCATAGCATACTGAGTTGAAACCATATTTTTTTCCAATTTCTTTTACATGGTGTAGCAATGTTGGTAGCTCATAGCGTGGGACTACCGTGTCTTCTTCTTTATATACGGAATTTGCTTTTACGGCCTCACCTACACTTCTTCTTAACTTCCATAGTGTATCCTTTTGAGCCTGAGATTCAGCGAAAAGGACTTCGTCCGTTTCGAATTGCTCCAAAACTTGCATTATTTTGGAGCATTCATTCATAAGAACATCACTGTCAAAACCGTCCACTTCAATTAGTAAATGAGCTGCATGGTTGTCTCCAATTTTGATGGAGTCATCATTTAGAAAATCGCGAGTCCAAACCAATGCATCTCGTTCCATGAACTCCAATCCGCTCGGGGTAATACCATGTTTAAATATGGCTGTAACTGCCTTACAAGCTTCTTGTGCATCGTAAAATGGTACAAGCATCAATAAGTCATTTGTTGGGTGTGGGATGAGACGCAAAACGATTTTAGTGATAATACCAAGTGTACCCTCAGATCCAACGATTAACTGGGTTAAATTGTATCCAGTTGCGTTTTTCAATACGTTGGCACCCGTCCAAATAATTTCGCCAGTTGGTAGTACTACCTCCAAGTTCAAGACATAGTCAGCAGTAACTCCGTACTTTACAGCTTTTGGTCCGCCAGAATTTTCTGATACATTACCACCAATGAAGCAGCTTCCTTTGCTCGCTGGATCCGGAGGGTAGAACAGGCCTTTTTCTTTCACAGCTTCCTGAAGTACTTGAGTAATGACGCCAGGTTCTGTAGTTACTTGTAGGTTGTTTTCATCAATTGATAAAATACTGTCAAATTTCTCCATAGATAAAGCAATGCCGTTATTCAGAGGTATTGCTCCGCCACTTAAACCTGTGCGGGCACCGGAGGGAGTGATGCATATTTTTTTCTCATTACAGTACCGAAGGATTTCAGAAACTTCTTTTGTGTTTTTTGGTTTAAGCACAATATCTGGTAGAATGCTGATGTCTTCAGTTTCGTCATGACTATATTTCTTTCTATTGATAGAATCTACAAAACACCGTTCTTGCAGTAGGTTTGACAAAAAAGTGATGTGTTCGTTAGAAATAGGCGTAAACATGATTGGTTTTAATTCAAATGTATGAATTATAGAGAGAATTTACTTGGTTGTCTTGAAGTTCTATTCATTGGCCAATTTCAGTAAATCAATGATATTATCTTTGTTGGTATATTTAATAATTAAAATGAAGTCAAATACACTTTTAACATTAGCTTTTCTTTTGGTGACATCGCTACTAATGGCTCAGGAGATCAAATTCAAAAGAGGAATTGTTCTTTGGGATGGAGTAGAGGTGATGGAATACCGAGTAGAGAATATGGGGAAGGAGTTTTATCTATACAAAATGGGTAAAACCGACGAAGAGGAAATCGTATTAATTCTTTATCGGGATAACAACACGGATGATTATAAAGAGGATGATTACAATAAAATAATATTCTCACGCTTAAAACGATCATATGAGATTAGTCAGGACTATATGTTCAGAGCTGAAATAGTGAAACTAATACGGAAAAAAGTGATAGGAATCGAAGGAACAATTAACGAGACAAATATGGAGTCTTATATTGAAAAATTTGACGAAGAACTACCTCGCTATAGGGATTAATTAGGGAAAATTCTAATCAAGCACAAAAGTATCATACATTGCAGGAGTCGTGCAATTCCAATTTAATTCATGTTCGATTTTAACACGCAGTGCATCGGCCTGATGCTTTTCTCCATGGTTAAGAAATATGTTTTTTGGAGGTGTTTTAAAGTTTTTAAGCCATTCAATAATGTCATCTCGATCGGCATGCGCTGACAATGAGGAGATTGAACGGATATCACAATTAATTTTGTGATACTTGCCGTAAAACTTAATTTCATTACTTCCTTTTAATATAGACCTTCCTCGTGTGCCCTCTCCCTGATATCCAACAAATAATAAGGTGTTACGTTTATTTCCGATATGATTGTTCAGGTAATGCAATATTCTACCTCCTTCAATCATACCACTTCCAGCCAAGACAATTTTTGGGGCGTTGTTTAAGCAAATAGCTTTTGAAGTCTTTGGATCGTTAATGAATTTTACATTGTCGTACATCCGTGTGATCTCAAAATTGGAGATGTTCTGAAGTTCGTGATATTTATCATATACTTTTGTTGTATTCACACCCATCGGAGAGTCTAAATAGACAGGTAGGCTCGTGGGTATGCTGCCTTCTTCACGCAATTGATAGATGAGGTACAAAATTTCTTGCGTGCGCTCTACTGCAAAAGAAGGAATCATCAGAATACCTCTTTTGTCAACAGTTTCTGTAATGACTTTGGACAGCTCGGCTTTAACATCAACTTCTGGGTGGGCACGATCACCATAGGTAGATTCCATTATGATGTAATCGGCTTGTTTAATTTTCTTTGGCGGATACATTAAAAGAGGTTTAAGTCTTCCAATATCCCCAGAGAAAACAATCGATTTGTCATGCACTTCAATGTATACGAATGCAGATCCCAGTATATGTCCGTTGTTATAAAATTTAAACTTCAGTGAGTTATCCAGGATAACAGTTTCCAAAAAATTATGTCTAACGATTAGTTCAAGGGATTTTTTAACGTCTTCTTGCGTGTATAATGGTTTTGCTTCCTTATGTTTAGAGTAACTGTATCTGTTCGCTCTAGCGGCATCCTCTTCTTGTATTTTCGCACTGTCCTTGAGAATTATTTCGACAAGATCGGCCGTGGGATCAGTACAATGTATAGCTCCCTTAAAACCATTCTTTACAAGCAGTGGGATGTAACCACAATGATCAAGATGAGCATGTGTTAAAATTATTGAATCAATTGTTGAGGGTGCAACAGTGAATGGAGCCCTATTTAGGTTGCGAAGTTCCTTCAATCCTTGAAAAAGTCCGCAATCAACAAGAACTTTAATTGTATCAGTTTCGACAAGTGTTTTCGATCCGGTAACAGTTCCTGCACCACCTAAGAAGGTGAGTTTACATTTTTTATTAATCAGTTTATCCAAGGTTTTTTTCTAAAATAAGTATAAAAAAGCGGGTTTTAACCCGCTTTTGAATTAATTTCCTTTAATCTCAAATTCGGTTCTTCTATTCTGTTGTCGACCGTCCGATGTATTGTTGGATGCAATTGGCTTTGATGCCCCGTATCCCATAGCTGTCATACGGCTTTCGGCTACTCCTTTTCCTTTGAGATAGTTTACAACTGCTTGTGCCCTATCTTGTGATAATTTAGAATTCAAAGATGCAGAACCAGTATTATCAGTGTGACCGGAAATTTCGATTTTCAACTTCGGTACATCTTTCATTAATTTCAATAAACGGTCAAGTTCTGTATTCGATTCAGAGCGCAATGTGGATTTGCCCGTGTCAAAGAAAATATTCCGCAAGGCTATTTTACTTCCTATCGCAATGTTCTTCAATTCAATAACTTTATTAACTAGGTTGTCTGCTGCTCCTTTTGGAATATCGAAGTTTTCCGAATGAAATAAATACCCTTCAGCCTTTACAGCAATACCGTAGTTCTTCCCTGATGCTAGAGTGATGATGAACTTACCTGTTGCACTATTTGATACAAAAGTCTCTATGATTTTCCCTGTTGAATTATCTGTAATTTCGATACTTGCTTCAACTGGCTTTTTCGTCATTGCGTCAATAGTTTTTCCTTTAAAAACGGTAAATGACTTCTTATTAACATCCACTTTCGTTTCAATTGAATTATCTTTCATAGGATTAACAATAGAAGCTAGAAGGTAGTCTTCGGTTGCTGTAACTGGCGTCTTTTCTGGACCCCAGAAAGTCACCTTGTAAAGGTCAAATCCACCTTTTCCACCTTCTCGATTAGAGGCTATGTAGGCATATTTGCCATTTGCTGTAGACGAGAAAAAGAAATCATCATAAGGAGTGTTGATGGGATATCCCATGTTTACTGGTTTGCCCCAGGTACCTTGTGTTCGTTCTGACACAAAAATATCATACCCCCCATAAGAGTCCCCTCCTTCTGAAGCTAGATACATTGTTTCACCATCAATCGCTATATATACAGGACCATCATTGAATTTACTATTAACTGTAGAAATCATTTGGGCAGCCATATAGTTCTTTTGACTTTTACTTTGCATGCTACTATACATAATTTCGAATCCATTTGCACGAGTTGCATGATCTCTAGCGAAGTAAATACTCCAACCGTCTTCACTGTAGGCTGCAAATACTTCATTCGATTTGTTAGAAGAAATTTGGAATGGCATTTCTCTAGGAGAACTCCAATCTAATCCTGATAATGAACTTTCCATAATATCCATCTGTCCATCAATAGATCGGTGCATTAGCATTTTGGTTCCGTCATAACTTAGATTATTTGAAATGTCATCTTCTTCAGTATTGACACCTCCTTTAATCTTGGATGGAGCAATCCATTTCCCTTCGGAATAAGATGATGAATAGATATCCTTGTCGTAACTACCCGCTTCGTTAGGCGTGTGACCATTTGGTCGATCAGAGGTGTATATTATTTCGCCGCCATCAGTTGAAACAGAAGGTGCAAAATCATTATATTCTGAATTTAATGAGCCTACATTATCAACCCAAGCTCGTATTGGACTTGCTATGGCTCCTTGAGCGGCACGACACTCTTTCTTTCCTTTACTAACAAATTTGTTGAAATTATCAGCTTTCTTATAAGCTTCTTCAAAAGCTTCAAAAGCTTTAATCGCTTCACTGAACTTACCATCAAGTTGGAGTGCTTTAGCATAATAGAAGTTCATAAAAGGATCGCATTCAGGGTTTAATTGATATGCTTCATATAGATAACTAATTCCTTTCTGGCTATAAGGTGAATTAAGGTAGCACACCCCAATTTTAAAATTAAGTTCGCCACTTTTTGAATTGAATTTCTGCGCTTTGTTATACTCTATAAGTGCAAGTTCATAATTTAGCCCAGGTCCTTTAACCATGAATACGGCTTCATTTCCTAATTCAAAGTATTCATCTCCTTTTTTAATAGCCTCAACTGCTTGTTTGAAGCCTTCCTTGTCCTCTTTGAAATTCCCCGCCTTAAATTCTACATTTTGTGCGTTAACGAAGAACAGGAAAGATGAAATAACGGATGTTAATATATATTTAGTCATAACTTATTCGTTTAGTTTCCGCAATTTCCTGCGTAGTAATTTTTCCCCGTTTCAGATCCAAGTTCCTTTGCCTTGAACCAATCTGCGCATGCTCCTTCCATGTCGCGTGTCATCTCTTTTGCCATACCTCTATTTACATATGCAGCGGCATTTTCGATGTCCATTTTAACTGCTTTATTGGCGTAATCCAGGGCTTTCGTATATTCCTTTTGTTTGAAGTATACACCACTCAGGTTTGACGCTGCCGGCGAATAATCAGCTTTGATATTAAGAGCTTTAGTGAAATCTTTCACAGCATCGTCCATTCTTCCTTGGTTCATTTGAACTACTCCTCTGTTGTTAAAAGCTAGATGAAAATTAGGGTCTATTGAAATGGCTCGGTTAAAAGCTGCAAGTGCTCCCGTATTGTCTTTCATCTTAGATTTGGTAGTTCCAATGTTGTTCAGGACAAACGCCATTTTTGGATTTTTCCGAATTGCCGTCTCATAATCCGCAAGTGCTTTTGAGTAATCACCTTTCATTCTATGTGATGAACCACGATCGTTATAGGCATTGACGAAATTATCATCCAACTCAAGTGTTTTTGTAAAGTTTTTGATCGCTCCGTCATAATCCTGTTGCAAGAATCGTAAGGTGCCATAATTGTAAAAAGCCTTTGGATTTTTAGGATCAATTTGAATCGACTTGTCATAGTCATTTTCTGCGTTTAGGTAGTTATTCAAACCTTGGTAAGAACGTCCTCTCTGGAAGTACGCTTTAGAATAACCTGGTTTGAGTTCAATTAGTCTTGACAGTGTTTTTACTGCAACATCAAAATGTTCAACTTCGTTCTCAGCGACACCTTTGTTATAATAGGCAGCTGTGAAATTTGGATCGAATTCTATGGATTTTCTAAATTCTTCGATGGCTTTTGCGAAGTCTTTGTCCGAGAATAATTGAATGCCTCTATTATAAGCTTCTTGACTATTTGCAATAGCTTCGTTTTCCAGATTTAGTGCAGTTATAGAATCTCTGTATGCTTGCTCTTCAGGTGTTAGTTCATCCACTTGAGAGAATGAGAAAGCACCTACACTCACAAAGAGTATCAAAAGAATTGGTTTTAGTTTCATCACGATTTAATGGTATTAAAAAATGGAAATCCAAAATACAAACTTTGGGCCGAACTGCTTTAAGAAGTTATCAACAATGGAAAAATGCTATCTTAGCAATCAAATTTTATGTATGTCAAAGGAAGTATTTATTGTTGATGGAATCCGTACACCTATTGGGAATTTTGGAGGTACTTTAGGTCCAGTACGAACGGATGATTTAGGAGCATTAGTTATTAAGGAATTGTTGGAAAGAAATCCGAATTTAGACCCAATGTTGATTGAGGATGTTCTGTTCGGTTGTGCAAATCAAGCAGGCGAAGATAATCGGAATGTTGCACGTATGTCTGGCCTTCTTGCTGGCCTTCCTTATCAGGTGGGAGGAGAAACAGTGAATCGACTATGTGCTTCTGGGATGGCTTCTACTATAAATGCTGCTCGAGCAATAAAGGATGGTGCAGGTGATATTTATATTTCTGGTGGAGTAGAGAATATGACTAGAGGACCTTGGGTGATTTCAAAAGTGTCAAAACCTTATGGTAGAGATGCGGAAATGCATGATTCTTCATTTGGTTGGAGATTTATCAATCCAAAGATGGAAGAGCTTTATGGCACAGAAGGAATGGGCATGACAGCAGAAAATCTTGTTGAGAAGTATGGTATTGAACGTGAAGCGCAAGATCAATTTTCTCTATGGTCACAACAAAAGGCTACTGCGGCAATGAAGTCTGGTCGTTTAGCAGAAGAAATAGTTGCTGTTTCTATACCGCAACGAAGAAAAGATCCCATCATTTTTGATACTGATGAATTTATTCGAACTTCTTCAACAATTGAAGGATTGCAGAAATCAGTAACGGCGGGGAATTCATCAGGATTGAATGATGGTGCAGCAGCTTTGTTGGTGGCATCTGAAGAAGCAGTAAATAAGTTTGGGATGAAACCGCTAGCAAGAATTGTAGGTGGGGCAATTGCCGGAGTCGAACCTCGAATTATGGGGATAGGACCAGTATACGCTTCAAGGAAAATTTTGGAAAGAACCGGATTGAGTCTTGATCAAATGGATATTTTGGAGCTCAACGAAGCTTTTGCCGCTCAGGTGTTAGCTTGCACGCGAAAGATGGGGCTCGAAGATAATGATGAGAGGATAAACCCGAATGGCGGCGCAATCGCATTAGGACATCCATTGGGGATGACAGGTGCTCGGATTCTTCAAAGTGCTGCGATAGAATTGCAAAAATCGAATAAACGGTATGCGCTTGTTAGTATGTGTATCGGAGTTGGCCAAGGATATGCCACCATTTTGGAAAAAGCCTAAAATGAACCAACTACAACTCACTATTAAACGTCATTAAAACAATGAAACGAATTGTTCTATTTGTATCTCTACTATTATTTGTTGTTTCGTGTAAGAAAGAGAACACGGTATGGGAAAGCGATTGGGCTGCTCCCATCATTAATGATACGCTATCACTAGCGAATCTCACTAATGACTCTACACTGATTGAATCATCTGGTTTTTATGAGTTGGATTTAAGTCGAACGTTGTTTGATTTGAAAGTTGCTGATTTTGTGAGTATTCCAGACACAACCATTGAAGAGACTTTTACATTTTCTGGTTCATTAAATTTAACTCCTGGCTTCAGCTTCGTCAATTCCATTGAGGAGCATACCATAAATATGGAAGAAATTCAATTGAAGTTAGTTATTCTGAGCGCTGGATATATCGATGTTCGTGTTGAGAATCCTTTAGGTACAACAACTATTTTCGAAGTTAAGTTGCCTGGTGTTTCTAAAGATGGAGTTGTTTTTACAAATCAATATGCCGCACCTCCTGGCACACAAGCAAATCCGGGGGTTGTGTTTGAGTCAATTGATCTAACTGGATATACCTTGGATTTAACAGGATTGTCAGGAGGCGAATACAATATCCTGCGTTCACAAATTACTGTATCAACTGATCCTTCGGGGCCTAGTGTTTTTATCACACCTGCTGATATTACCAAAGTGAAGGCGACCTTTAGAGATGTAGATATTGATTATGCTAGAGGATATTTTGGTAACAGAGTTGTCTCTGATACTTCAGATGTTTTTTTAGATATTATGAATAAGGTGCAGTCAGGAATGATTGATTTGCCGAATACATCGATAACCTTCGAAATTGAGAATGGAATTAAAGTGAGTGCTGAAGGAACTTTAACAACAGCGAACAACGAGAATGCATCTGGAAATGTAGTTCAATTAACTGGAGGACAGATGGGTACATCTTTTAATATTGATCCAGCTACGGGCACTTGGGATGCGTTGTTGCCCTCTTCGAAGACAATTAATTTTAATAGTTCTAATAGTAATATCGAAAATTATATTGAAAACTTAGGGGCAAAGCACAACCTTGGTTATAAATTACAAATGAATCCATGGGGTAATGTTTCTGGAGGTTATGATGAACTTTTTTCCAATAGTAAGTTAAGAATAAAGATGCATGCGAACATGCCGTTGACCATTGGATTAGATCAATTAGTATTGAAAGATACCTTTGATATTAAATTGAATCAGGATCCTGAAAAAACAAGGATTAAGTCAGGTGAATTGATCCTTCAAGCGAGTAATGGATTTCCTATCTCTGGTTCTGTAAAGCTGATGCTCAGGAACGAAGGTGGGGTGCTTTTACATACTGTGACAGGTTCAAGTGCATTGAACTCTGGACTTTATGGGAATTTTAATGCTGAGTATGGTTTCAATATTTATGATTCGGAAATTCATTTTGTACTAACTGAAGATGTTTTGAATGACATCAATGATGTTTATAGTATTGTGGTTGAATCAACATTTAATTCTGTAAACCCAGCAACAGGAGCGAATGAGCAAATGAGTATACCATTTGGTGCTTTTTTAGCAATCAAATTGAAAACTAAGTTTACAACCGAGAATCAATTTTAATATGAAGGGATATCAAAGTTTACTGATCGTAGTAATTTTTCTGCTGTGCACTTCTGAAGTGAAGGCACAGATTGTTCCGATTGGATATGACACCTTAAATCGGTCACAGGAGATTTTCTTAAATGCTGGTGTAGATTTTTATGGAACCTCTGTTGAAATGGATTTAATTTCAAAATTTATTAAAGGGGGAGAGATTACTGAAGATATAAAGGATAATTCGTTTGACCGTCATAAAGCGGTGAACCGTCTTGGTGCCTTGGCGGGGGGAGAAATCGAATATAGAAATTATACGAAGAAGCTATTTAAGAAAAAGGATTGGGGCTTTTTGGTGAAGGGAGGTTACCATATTTTTGCGGGTATGTTGTACTCGCAAGATCTTTTCGGACTAGCCTTTTATGGGAATGAAAGATACATGGGAGAAACAATAGATATTTCTGGTACGGATGTTTCTTATATGGCCTTTCAGAAACTCGGATTTGGTATGATTGACAGTAAAACCAAGTCCTCTGTCTCATTAAATGTTTACAATGTCAGTGATCGATTTAGCGGGGACTTTAGAACTGTGAAGCTGTTTCAAGATATCGGAGGTGATGAAATCACCCTTGAAATGGATGGTGAAATAGAATTGAAAAATAATAAAAAATTTAACCAAGGAATTGGGTTAGGATTAGATCTAGATTTTAAAGTACCAGTTGCATGGGGCAAGGATCGAAAGGCCTTTTTGAGATTTCAAGCACAGAATGTAGGTTTTGCCTACATGTACGAGAAGCAAAAAGTTTACTCCTTTGATACGACAATTACTTTTGACGGGTTGACATTCGACGAAATTATTGGAGATAATTCTCTTTTTGGAGACTCCTTAAGCTTGCTCGATACACTGGGGATTAGATCGACTGAAAAAAATAGAACCGTGATGCTGCCTGGCTACCTACAAATAGGTAAAATCGTAGATGAACATTATGGGGGGAAATTACAATCGTTTTTTGGCTTACGCCTTTATCCTTCTTTGATATATAGTCCCTATATCTTTGCTGGTTTAGATTATCGACCAGCTAAATGGGTTCGAGTTGGTGCTAATGCTGGTTATGGTGGCTTCGGAAAGTTTAGAGCAGGTTTATATACCAACTTGACATTTAGTAATTATTCATTAGGACTTGCCTCTGAGAATGTTTTGGGCTTCTTTACCAAAAAGGCAAGTGGTCAGTCCTTATTTATACGATTCAGATGCGAATTTTAATAACGTTTATATTAACAACGATGTTGTTTGGTTCTGCTTATACGCAGATCAAGTTCTTTAAGTTGTACACAGATAACGGTGCTGATTTTGGGCATGGAATTGTACAATTGGAAGATAGTAGTTACGTAATCACTGGATCCTCTAGTAGTTTTAGTGATTCACCTTCTCAAGCTTTTTTGTTAAAGGTAGATAGTGTGGGGAATTACATTTGGTCTAATCATTATGGTGGTTCAGAGATGGAGTCAGGAAGGCGAGTACTTTACCAACAGAATTTCGGCTTTTTTATCTGTGGATATACTAATTCAATAGGGAATGGCGGGTTCGATTATTATCTCGCGAAAGTTAATGAGAATGCGAGCCTCGAATGGGAAGCTTCTTACGGTGGTTCTGGATGGGAGAAAGTTCATGATGCTGCAATGACGTTAGATACTGGTACGATAATGGTGGGAGAAACAAGTTCGAATGCGACCGATAATAAGGATATGTACATAGTTAGGACGGATAGTAATGGTGATACTCTTTGGACGAAGACCATGGGTGGCCCAGGAGATGATTTTATTTCATCTATTCGACGTTATGACGACACACTTTATGCGCTAGGTGGTCAAAAATGGATTTCAGATTCATCGATGGTGAAAGGGTATATGGCGTTAATTCATGAAGACGGCACCATGTATTGGGAAGATACAATGGGGAGAAGCGGTAATTATTGGATTCACGATATTGAATTTGAAGGGACGCGAATTGTCGGTGTAGGAGGTACATCTGGTGAGAACAAGGATGGGATCGATTTTTATTTCTATCCTGCAACTTTTGGTGGAGATGCTTTGGGGCCTCTTGAGGTAGGGAACCCTGGAGATGAAGATCATGTTTTAATCACGACGTATGGGCCAGATGATGATTTTCATATTGTTTCCACGAACATTGATCAATGGACATTTGAAGGAGGGATTGATACTCGTGTACATAAGTTTTTACCTAACATGGCTTGGCAAAATGGATTTACAATTGGCAATCCGGGTCCTGATGTACCAGGAGAAATCATACGAACCAGTGATGGGGGAGCGATCCTTGTTGGATATACAACTGGTGTTGTCTCTGGGGGAAATGAAGTTTTTGTTGCTAAAATTGGCCCAGGTGATGCAGTTTATCCGAACCCTCAAATGGATCTAATAATTGAAGCTATTGTGGACGTGGATGAGGTCGAAGCAGCTATTGGGTCTTTAAGTGTGTACCCTAATCCGGCAACGAATATACTCCAAATCGAGACGGAAAATCAAGGTTATTCAGAGGTTAGAATAGTAGATGCATCGGGTAAAGTAGTTGCTTTAGAAAATATTAGCTTCAAATTAACGATGAGCCTTGAGGAATTAACAACAGGTTGGTATCTTCTAGAGGTTTCTGGTGCAAAAATGGAGACAGTAAGAAGAAAAGTGGTGGTGAATCGTTAACTACCATTCAAAAGCTTCCTTATTGAACCATTTCCCCTGAACTCGAAGGGTCTGTTCAATCACATCTCGAACACAATGACTTCCACCATTAAAAGGGGATTGATAATCAACAATGGCCTTTATTTCAACCGCGGCATCTTGAGGGCAAGTAGAAATACCTGCACGCTTGAGGACGTGGTAGTCTGGAATATCATCTCCCATGTACAAAACTTGCTCATCAGTAAACTCATACTTCGTTTTTAAGGTGTCGTACACGTGCAATTTGTTATTGACCTCAAGGCAGACTTCTGTAGCTCCTAAACTCTCTAATCGTAATTTAACTGATTCGGAAGATCCGCCTGTGATGACAAGAATTGTGTAACCCATTTTTGATGCATACTGTAAAGCGTATCCATCTCGTGAATTCATTGTTCGAATAACTTCATCTTTTAATAAGATGACATTTCCATTTGTAAATACTCCATCCACATCAAAAATGAATGTAGTGATGGCTGATAGTTTTTCTTTATAGTTCTCCATCTTTTGAATACGTGTTTTGAATGCTTTTTGAAATCAATTTATATAACTCCAATTCCGTTCCTTGTAATTTGGATATGTGTTCTTTGATGATTGAAGTATCACCTCTACGAGCTGGCCCCGTTTGTGCGTCTCGAGCAGTAAGGTAATCAAGTTTGTCGATTGTTTCTTTCAGCAAAGGGACAAGAAGCGAGAAGTCAACATTATTCTCTTTAGTGTACTTTTGTGCTAAATGGACGATATGATTGGTGAAATTATTTACCCAAACAGCGGCCAAATGAAGCTCTTTTCTTTTTTGGGAATTGGCATATGATACTGAATTACTTAACATTGATGCTAAATTGTAAAGTTGATTCCCAAATTCATTATTTGAAGCTTCGATTAAAAAAGGTACTTGAGATAGATCTATTGCTCGGTCTTTGGAAAAAGTTTGTAAAGGATAAAAAACGCCTATATTTTTTCTTTTTGGTAGAGTCTCGATGGCAATTGATCCCGAAGTATATGCAATCGGTGTGTCAATATGGATTTGTTCTACTATTTCTGGAATTGCGCTATCTGAAACGCAAATAAGTACTAATTGATCCTTTGGGAGTGTACTGATTTTATTCGTAATTATTGCTTTTGTACTGGTTGCAATTTTTTCATTGGCCTGAACATTACGATTATAAACATGCGAGATATTCACACCTGATTTTTCCAGATGCTTAGCTAGATGGCTCCCTACATTGCCAAATCCGATTAGCGAAACCGTTTCAAATGTGCCTTTCACAATTCAAAGATGTGAAATAATCAATACAAAATAAGCGATTACTTAAAATTTAAAAACCCATCATTTCAAAACGATGGGTTTTATAGAGTAAACTGTACTACAACTGTTTACTTAGAAATTTTTGAAGTAGTTTAGCTAGTTGCACTTAGCATCATTACAGAAAATCTATTCCGAATAAGGCACTGATCTTAAGACTTCAATGTCCTGCTTATACGGAACAATGAATTGTTTCAATTCGTCAAAGCTTAATCTTTCTGAATGTACAACGAATAGTATTCGATTGTTATCCCTTAGTTCAATGTTGTAAACACCTGAAACGTTCTGTAGGGCGATATTAATAGGTTCAAACTCTTTTGAAATCCAAGCGTGTTCTTCCGCATAAAACTTTGTACAAACGATCTCAACTCCCAGTATATCATGCTGGAATATTGAATCTTCAATATGTTTTACTTCTTTAAGAGTCTGATCGACCTGATTTACATTATTAACCTGTTGTGCTAAAAACACAAAGGGAAAAGAAAGAAATAGAATTATTGCTGAATATTTCATGGCTTATTTTTTAATTACTTTATTAGAGTATGTTATTCCTTCTGAATCGATGTAGCGTATGAAGTAAACACCTCTCGATAAATGTTCAATGTTCATTTGTAATTGTGTGAACTGATTGCCACTAATTGTTTTAGTGTCGATAACAGTTCCACGAGAATCCATCAGTTCGATGCTTTCATCTCCCGAGTTAAGATTTGGATTTATATCAATGAAAATAACTGACTCTGCAGGATTCGGGTAGACTGCCAGAATTCCTGAGCCTTCAGCTGTGCGATTGAGAACAATTGTTTCGCTTATTGTTGTTGCACCATCGAAGTCAACCTGTTCCAATTTGTAATACACTGGTCCCGTTCGAATTTCATAATCCACCATGTTATAAGTTAATTCCTGTTGAGATTCACCAGCTCCATCCACTTTATCGATTTTTTCAAAATTTACACCGTCAAATGAGCGGAGAACATTGAAGTAATCATTGTTTTCTTCAAATACAGTGATCCACTGCAGGACATTCTTTCTGGGTAAAGCCACACCCGCAAAATCAGCTAGTTCAACCGGTAATTGAATTCCTGTTGCAGTCCATCCTGTCACGGTAAATTCACAATTGTCACCGGCAAACCCATCTACCATTAGGATGTAATCATTGCCTATTGTTAGTCCAGTAGCAGTAACAGTTCCTGCACTTTGTGAACCAGGACTCCAGCAATTTGAAACAGTACTGAAGTTTGTACAACAACCTTGAGCGTCTGTTGTTACCTCATAAACTAAGGCTTGTATGCCGCTATTGTTTAGACAGTTGGCTACGCTAAAATTGAATACTTCAGTTGTACTTTGAGCTGTAAAAGTATACCATGAGTTGTTTTCAACTGATCCACAGAAAAGACCTCCTGAGTTTGCAGGAGTGTCAGCTGTGTAGTATGGATAGGTACTTGACGTCCATGATCCCGGTCCTTGTGTAAGTTGCGCAGGGTATGGACAATTATCCTCAGTTGTCGATGTTAGACCACAAGGTCCTAATTCTGTAATACAAATATCAAAAGTGGTATTGTATGTCGTTGTTGAAGACCATGAGTATACACGCACCAGGTAAGTGTTTCCAATTGTAAGTCCTGACACTGTACTGCTATTAGGATCAGAACAAACAAGGGCTGTTGCACCACCAAAGCCACCGCATCCAACATCCCAAACAGAATGATAAAGGTCAGTTGTGTTGCCTGCAACATTGTTAAGGCTGATTCCTACATCTGTACTTGTCGCTGTAAATTCGAACCACACATCGTCATCATCCAGAGAGTTACCACAGCTGTTTGACTGGAATGAAGCCGTTGCGGCTGCAATTGTTCCAGAAACTGTTGATGTGCAGTTGGATCCAATCGGATTTACTGGTACAGTGTATGCGCCAGCACACTCGTCATTTGCCGGTGGTGGTGGGCACGTTACAATATCAATGTCAAATGCAGAACATTGCGGTGATGGCCAAGTTGATACCGTAAGGTAATAGGTTTGTCCGGCTGTAACATTATAGGAGCCAATAGAAGGATTTCCTGCTGATGATGTATTACTTGCTAGGCAAGATACACCAGCGTCATTCGGACAACCATCTGTTATAAATAGACCTACATACGTACCAGTATTCGTGAGGCTGATGCTAACGCATTCTGAAGTTGTAGGAGTCCATTCGATTACTATATCATCACCATTCATATAGCTACTTCCACAAGCATCAAGTGAACTGTAATCATCTCCAAATCCACAAGTAGTTAGTCCGGAAGCAGAGTATAGTGTGGAGTTTACCACTATGTC
>NODE-155-length-24490-cov-6.98834_pt1 | contig 24490 bp, 24 predicted proteins | sample MGYA00139097_ERZ477577 | MGnify/ENA metagenome assembly ERZ477577
GGTACTGAAATTGATATCAGCTTATACGACGTGGAAGCAGAAGCAGCAGACAATACAATTGGTTCATTAGAACAAGCTTTCTCCAACGTTAATAATGCATGGCACGCATGGCAGCCGAGTACTTTAACAACTATTAATGAGTCTATCAGCGCAGGTCAAGCCATCGATGTTAAACCTGATGTTGCCGAACTAATACTTCTTGCCAAAGACTTAGCCACTAAAAGCCAAAACTTATTTAACCCTGCCGCAGGGAAATTATTTGAGCTATGGGGTTTTCACCAAGACAACTGGTTTGAAGCTCACCCGCCTCCAAGTCAACAAGATCTTAATAATTGGTTAACAAGCGCTCCTACTATGACAGATATCCATATTGAAAATGGTCAACTGAGCAGTAGTAACCCAGAAGTTAAGTTAGGCTTTGGCGCTTTTGCTAAAGGGTTTGCCGTTGATACTGCTATTGATGCACTCAAACAACAAGGTATTAAGGATGCCATCATCAATATCGGAGGTGATCTGCGTGCTATTGGCTCTCATGGAAAGCGCCCTTGGATCATCGGTATTCGTCATCCTCGCCAACAAGGCATCATCGCTTCAATTGCCCTTCAAGGTGATGAAAGTGTTTTTACATCGGGTGATTACGAACGTTTCTTCCAATATGAAGGTAAGCGCTACTCACACATTATTGACCCACGAACAGCCTACCCCGCAGATCAAGCAATGTCAGTTACTGTATTACATCCCAACGCATCTATTGCCGATGCTTCTGCCACTGCTTTATTCGTCGCAGGTAAAGACTGGCCTGAAATTGCAAAATCAATGGGAATAACGCATGTTATGTTGGTAAAACCTAATGGCGAGATTGAAATGAGCCCTCAAATGGCTGAGCGAGCTCGTCTCATAAATAAAAGTAAACCGGCAGTGATAAGGGATCTATAGACTTAGTTATGGGAAAAATAACAGCCAATGATCGGCTAATTTTTACACTGTTATTTTCAGTCATCCTTCATTTAGTCGTCGTACTAGGTGTGACCTTTGATGTTAGTTCGCCACTAACGAACCAGCGTCAAATGAGCCTAGACATCACTCTAGTTAAACAACAAACTGAAGAAACGCCCAAAGAAGCAGATTTTCTAGCTCAAGTGAATAATGATGGTGGAGGCGAGACTGAAACCAAAAAACCAGAGCCTAGCCCAGACATTCCCTTACCTCCAAAGCAGACTCCACCAGCATCTGAGGTTATTGCTCAAAAAGCACCTATAACTAATAAATCTCAACAACAAACCATTAGTATCCCTAAAAAAGAAGCAACGACGTCAGAACAGGCCAAAAAGCCAACACCTAAAAAAGCGGCCAAAGAAAATACAACCATTAGTAAAGCTATTGTTCAGAAAAAAGCTGAACGAATTGTACAAGAAGCATTAAAAACAGCTGATAAACGCCAACAAGAATCGGTTGAGCCCGCAAAGAAAACACCGCATAAATTAATACTGCCTAACCTTAGTGAAATAGCAGTCTTACAAAATAAACTTGATACAACAGCTAAAGCACTTAGCAAACGCCCAAAAAAGCGTAAATTATCGGCATCAACAAAAGAATATGCGGCGGCGGCCTATATGCGAGGCTGGGAAATGAAAGTTGAGCGCATTGGTAACTTTAATTACCCACAAGAAGCGAAACGCTTAGGTATTAATGGTAGCCTGATGCTTACAGTCGATATAAATCCAGATGGTAGTGTTCCACCAGACGGTATTGTGATCTCTCGTTCATCAGGCCATAAAATATTAGATGACGCGGCAGTTAGGATTGTACGACTCGGCGCACCTTACTCAGCTATCCCTGACAATGTCCTACAAGACAGTGATATGCTCACTATTATTCGAACTTGGAAATTTGAAACTAACCAAGGCTTATCAACGCGTTAATTATTGAGCAACTCATAGCCCATCTGAGCCTTGCTGATATTACTTAAACTAATAGGTAGCTTTTTTTCAAGGTAAGTAGCTACCAACTTTAAGTGTTCGACATCCCCACTGATTAATTCCAATTCAACTTCATGAATACGCGAATGGGCATCACTGGTAAATACTTTACCGTAATCATAGGCTAGCTCAATTTGGCTGCCGTCTTCCATGCTCAAGAGCACAGCTTGTCTAATGAAATCAGTAGTAAAAATGGTGCTAATTGAATCCCAAACAGTTGGGTTATCAATTAATTCTCTGACGGGTGTTTCATACAACTTATCAAGATCCCACTGGTCACTTTCTAGTGGGTGTTCCCACTCATCGCGTTGATGAAAACCATCGACTACCCTGCCAGACGTTTTAACTGTCTGCATCCACTGTTGGTTGCTACGACGAAGGCGTAGGCCCAATCTACCCTTTGATAAATCTAACTCTGGCGTATCGTAATAAGCACTTAGTAGTGAGATTGTTTTAATTGCTCCTGCTTTCACTCCATCAGGCCAAGTGATGGCTGATAAGTCGAGTTTATCCTCACTATTAACAATGAGTTTAATTTCTTGCTCTAAGCTCATTTCAATAATGGCCCTAGGTAATGTCCAGTATGAGAATCAGAGTGTTCAGCGATTTGTTCAGGCGTACCAACAGCGACAACAGTACCACCACCAGAGCCACCTTCTGGCCCCATATCAATCACCCAGTCCGCAGTTTTAATTACGTCTAAATTATGCTCAATTACTACGATCGTATTTCCACGGTCACGTAGTCGTTGTAGCACCTTCATCAATTGCTCAATATCGAAGAAATGCAGCCCTGTTGTGGGTTCATCAAGCACATACAGCGTTTTGCCGGTGTCACGCTTAGATAACTCTTTTGCTAATTTAATCCGCTGTGCTTCACCACCAGACAAAGTAGTCGCATTTTGACCCAACTTAATATAAGTCAGGCCTACATCCATTAATGTATCTACTTTTTTGAAAACCGTCGGAATATTTTTAAAGAATTCAGCCGCATCTTCAATCGTCATATCTAAGACATCAGTAATCGTTTTACCTTTATAACGAATATCTAACGTTTCACGGTTATAGCGCTTACCTTTACAGACATCACATGGCACATAAATATCTGGTAAAAAGTGCATTTCAACTTTAATTAATCCATCACCTTGGCAGGCTTCGCAACGTCCGCCTTTAACATTAAAACTGAACCGTCCTGGCCCGTAACCACGTGCACGAGCTTCTGGCGTACCTGCAAACAGCTCACGTACAGGAGTGAAAATGCCTGTGTAGGTTGCAGGATTAGAGCGCGGTGTTCGCCCGATTGGGCTTTGATTAATCGCAACCACTTTATCTAATTGTTCGAGTCCTAGAATTTCGCTATGTGGGGCAGGCTCATCTGATGCATTATTCAATGTTTTAGATGTCATCTTCAATAAAGTGTCATTGATCAATGTCGACTTACCCGAGCCAGATACACCTGTTACACAGGTCATTAAACCAACTGGAACATCAATATCCACATTCTTCAGATTATGTCCGCAAGCACCGCGAACACTAATCATTCGACCTTCATGAAAAGGGATCCTCATTTCTGGCACTGCAATCTTTCGCTTACCGGATAAGTATTGACCAGTAAGTGACTCCTTACTTTTCATTATTTCTTGTGGTGTTCCGCGAGCAACAATATCACCACCATGCACACCCGCACCAGGGCCGATATCCAAAACATAGTCTGCCGATCGTATCGCATCTTCATCATGCTCAACGACGATGACGGTATTACCTAAATCACGTAATTTCGTTAGCGTTCCTAGCAGACGATCATTATCACGTTGATGCAAACCAATAGAAGGCTCATCAAGAATATACATCACACCCACCAGCCCAGCACCAATCTGACTGGCCAGCCTAATTCGTTGCGCTTCACCACCTGATAACGTATCGGCACTACGAGAAAGACTTAAATAATCCAAGCCCACATTAACCAAGAAACTCAGACGTTGTGAAATTTCTAATACAATTTTGCTCGCAATTTCGCCACGATTTCCCGGAAGGCTTAATTCTTCAAAAAACTGCTTTGCTTCACCGATAGGTAAATCACTCACCTCAGGCAATGAGGTTGTACCAATAAATACATGTCGCGATGCTTCATTTAAACGCGCACCCGCACAATCAGGACAGTTACGTACCGTATGGTATTTTGCTAATTCATCTCGAACACTATTTGATTCAGTTTCGTGATAGCGGCGCTGCATATTGGGAATCACACCTTCAAAAGTGTGATTACGAGTCACACTTTTACCGCGGTCGCTCATATAGCTAAAATCAATCGTCGTCCGTCCACTACCATAAAGGATAACTTTCCGAACATTATCTGATAACTCATCAAAAGGCATATCAAGATCGAATTCATAATGTTGAGATAATGAAATTAACAATTGGTGATAATAAGCATTACGACGATCCCAGCCTCTTACCGCACCGGCATTTAGACTTAATTCTGGATGTGCAACCACACGCGCAGGATCAACAAACTGTTTAACGCCTAAACCATCACAGGTTCCACAAGCACCCGCAGGGTTATTAAACGAGAACATACGTGGCTCAAGTTCAGAAATCGAATAACCACAACTAGGGCAAGAAAAACGCGATGAAAACAAGACCTCATGATCATCATCCATAGATGCTACACGCGCTATGCCATCAGTCATTTGCAATGCTGTTTCAAATGATTCAGCCAAACGCTGCTGCAAATCAGGCCTTACTTTAAAGCGATCAACGACAGCTTCAATGGTATGTTTTTTACGTAGCTCTAACTCTGGCGGGTTTTCTAGTTCAATGATCTGACCATTCACACGCGCTCGCACAAAGCCTTGGGCACGTAGGTTTTCTAAAATATCTTTATGCTCACCTTTACGATCGGTCACGACGGGTGCCAAAAGCATCATTCGGTTGCCTTCAGGCATAGCCAAGACTAAATCCACCATCTGGCTTACTGTTTGTGCAGCCAACGGTAGGTCATGTTCAGGACATCGTGGTTCTCCCGCTCGAGCAAACAATAAGCGAAGATAGTCATAAATTTCAGTGATCGTGCCCACTGTAGATCGTGGATTATGTGAGGTCGATTTTTGCTCAATCGAAATCGCTGGCGACAAACCTTCTATATGGTCGACATCAGGTTTTTCCATCATCGATAAGAATTGGCGCGCATAAGCCGATAAAGATTCTACATAACGCCGCTGCCCTTCCGCATAAAGCGTATCGAATGCCAGTGAAGACTTACCCGAACCAGACAAGCCTGTAATGACTATCAGCGAGTCTCTAGGTAAATCTAAGTCAATATTTTTTAAGTTATGGGTGCGAGCACCGCGAATACTTATGCTTTTCATCAAGCTTCCGTATAAAATGAGCCAACAGATAAATATACTACTCAGCCAATCATGAAGCAAAAACAAACCACCGCTACTTCTATGACTGCATTAGAAAAACGCAGTATTTCAGGTCTTTCAGGCATCTTTGCATTACGAATGCTAGGGTTATTTATGATCCTGCCTGTTTTTTCTCTTGCGGCCGATCAATATACTGGTGCAACGCCTATACTCATTGGTCTTGCTATTGGTGCATATGGTCTAACCCAAGCCCTATTACAAATTCCTTTTGGCATGTTATCTGACCGAATTGGTCGGAAACGCGTCATTACAATGGGTTTATTACTGTTTGCAGCGGGTAGTGTTGTCGCCGCATCCGCCGATTCAATTTATACCGTAATCGTAGGTCGACTATTACAGGGTAGCGGAGCAATTGCGGCAGCAATAATGGCTTTAACGGCAGATCTGACCCGTGACGAACACCGCACTAAAGCCATGGCAAGCATAGGCATCAGTATCGGTTTATCCTTTTCAATAGCCCTCGCTAGTGGTGCAGCACTCGAACATTGGGTAGGTTTATCAGGCATATTCTGGGCAACAGCCGTTTTATCATTGCTGGGTATAGCTGTATTACATTTCTGGGTTCCAACACCCGAACGACTGAGTAGTCATCGAGATTTAGAACCTGTACCAACGCAATTCCTGAATGTCGTTCGCAATGCCGATATTATGCGCATGGTGATCAGCATCATGTTGTTACATTGCCTGCTTACTATCAGCTTTTTTGCTCTACCGATCTCACTGTTTGAATATGCAGGGTTAGCAAAAGACCAACAAGCACTCGCCTACTTACCTGTTCTAATCCTTGCCTTTATTGCGATGGTGCCGTTTATCATCATCGCTGAAAAGAAACGTAAGATGAAACCAGTCTTTATTGGTGCCATCATCACTCTTGGCATTGCTGAACTGGGTTGGAGCACATTAAGCAGCTCACTAGTAGGTATGTTGTTTTGCCTTTGGTTATTCTTTACTGCCTTTAATATTTTAGAAGCCAGCTTGCCATCATTAATGTCTAAGCTAAGCCCACTGGCCAACAAGGGTACCGCAATGGGCTTGTACTCCAGCGCACAATTTATCGGCGCATTTATCGGCGGTGCATCGGGCGGTTTAATTTATAGTCAGTTTAATTTATCAGGCGTATTTATCGCCGCAGCATTATTAACACTCGTCTGGTTAATCATCATTTTTCCAATGCAGCAGCCTAAACATCTTTCAACACGCATTCTTCATCTTGATGGTTTAACGAAAGACAATAAATCAGAAATCGCGACTAAACTTAATAGCATCAACGGCGTAGAAGAAGTAGTGATTGTTGCCGAAGAGCACGTCGCCTACGTTAAGTTCTCACCCGATGACATCGACAATAATGCTTTAGATGCATTTAATTCTCAGTCATCGTAGAATATTCAGACACAAAATAATTTACGCTTAAGGAGCAGCAAACTATGTCAGTAAATAAAGTAATTCTTGTAGGACGCCTAGGAGCAGAGCCAGAAAGTCGCGCCTTCCCAAATGGTGGTTCTATTTGTAACTTACGCCTTGCTACTTCAGAAAGTTGGAAAGACAAACAAACAGGCGAACGAAAAGAACGCACTGAATGGCACCGCGTAACACTTAACAACCGTTTGGGTGAAATTGCACAGCAGTACCTCCATAAAGGTTCACAAGTGTATATCGAAGGCCGTATTCAAACACGTAAATGGCAAGATCAAAGTGGTCAAGATCGCTACTCAACTGAAATTGTTGGCAATGAAATGACAATGCTAGATAGCAAAGGCGCAGGCGGCGGCGCACCACAACAAGGAGGCTATCAACAGAATGCTCCAGCACCTCAACCACGTAATGCAGCGCCACAACCTGCATCAATGTCCGCTGGCCCAGACTATGGCGCACCTCAAGGTGGAGCAGATTATCTAGATGATGACATTCCGTTCTAAATAGAATCTAAGTAAGAACCAATAAAGCTAAAAAGCCCCTTCTTAGGGGCTTTTTTATGGCAATTTCTATCCTTGTTCTGCATAAATTTAACCCATAAAACAATCATGTAAAAGTCATACATAAGCAGATTTGGGAGAGACGGAAACCCACTCTTTTAGAAAGGTATCAAACTATGTGCATCGCCATTTATCTAGCACTAATTACGCTTCTCTGGTTTTATAGTGACTTTATTCTAGAATCATATGCCTTATCAACATTATCAGGTAATGATGAGTGGATGTTAATGTCTCTAGGCTGGGAGATGCTTCCCGCTCTTTGGCCTGTACTGTTATTAATGATGGTAATTGCGAGTGCCATGACGTTTTTCGTAGTTCATCGTATGACTCAGAAGTAATGTTTTCATCACGTTTATTTTGTAAATCGATAGTAATAAAAAAACGATATACTCAACTAAACAAACATGTCTATCTTTAAGATTAAACTCCACAAGCAACTGGATACGCAATGAAGAAAGTAGCCTATACCTCTATTCGCCCTACCCATGGTCTGAACCTACTCTCTCAGGAAGAGATCTATAAGCTAAGCAATCCTAGCGACGATCAATATCAGCTATTTAGAGAGTGTGCGCTTGCTGTACTCAATACTGATAATACTGAAGATGATGCTGAGCAAATATTAAGCGACTATTCTGATTTTGATATTAAGCTCACATTACAATCTAGAGGTGTGGCGCTTGAGATTTTTAATGCGCCAGCACAATCGTTTGTCGATGGTAAAATCATTATTGGTATTCAAAAGCACTTGTCATCGGTGTTAAGAGATATTGTTTATGCCGATTTCAAAGTGCTCAATGGCTCAGATACAGGCGCAACCATCACTGATAAAGTGTTCCATATCTTACGTAATGCCAATGTGGTGCGACCTAATGTGTCACCCGATTTAGTGGTGTGTTGGGGTGGCCATTCCATTCCTCGCGAAGAGTATGACTATGCCAAACATGTCGGTTATGAATTAGGTTTACGTGACCTTAATATTATTACCGGCTGTGGTATTGGTGCAATGAAAGGCCCTATGAAAGGCGCTGCTGTCGGTCATGCCAAACAACATGTCCGTAATGGTCGCTATATTGGTATTACTGAACCCGGCATTATTGCTTCTGAGTCACCTAATGCTATCGTTAATGAACTGGTTATCATGCCTGATATCGAAAAACGGTTAGAAGCATTTGTTCGTTTAGGCCACTGTATTATTGTATTTCCCGGTGGCGTCGGAACCGTTGAAGAAATTTTATATTTATTAAGTATTTTGCTTCACCCAGATAATAAAACCAGCATTCCACTCATTTTTGCAGGTCCTGAGAGTTGTCGTGGCTATTTTAGTTTATTAGATCGTTTCTTACGTCAATGTTTAGGTGATGATATTAGCGATCTCTATCAAATTATTATTTCTGAGCCCGATAAAGTTGGCAGTGCGAGCAAAAAAGCTGTTCAGGATGTTCACAATCAACGACGCACAAACAGTGAAGCCTATTACTTCAATTGGCAGCTCAATATCGCCCCTGAATTGCAGCAACCATTCGAACCCACTCATGAAAATATGGCCGCATTGCGGCTCGACCCAACCTTAGCCAAACATGAACTCGCACGACAATTACGTGCGGCATTTTCGGGTATTGTGGCAGGAAATGTTAAATCATTCGGTATTCGTGCTGTTGAGCAATATGGGCCTTACCAAATTCATGGTGAGCCTGAGTTAATGGCTGCAATAGATGAACTATTACGTGTTTTTATCAAGCAACAACGTATGAAATTGGGCCAAGGTGAATCAGACTATAAACCTTGTTATCAAATCGTTTAACACTAGGATAAAGAGACATAGCTTAGGCTTAATGAATCAACTCAAAACCAGTAACATAAACCACTTCACAGGCATGATTCCCCGTATCTTCTCGTGTTAATGAACTTAGCCAATGCCACCCATCATTTGCATCAACACGTACTAATGAGCCTGTCATGGCAATGATCTGGCCAACTTTGGCGGATTCAATCAATGTTTCAATCATATCATTCGCTGGAATCAAATGCATATTTGCACTTTGCGTTTCAATCTCACGCCGAGGGATTGGGAAAGCATTAGTACGCCAGTGATACCAACGTCCAGACTGAGATATTTCAATTTTATTTATGACGCTTTCATCAGACATTTTCTGCCAGCCTAATGCTAGATCAACAGGTGATAGATCCGACTCGCGTCCTAAAGAATAACCTTCTTTTGCTAACACTTTTGCTTTAAGTTCAAAACTGGCTAATGGAGTAATCAGGTAGTCATCAAACTTAATTTTATCTGCTCGTATGAGCTTTTTTTGTATCGGTGCATCGCTAACCTTTACACCTGGGGTTAATTGAACCGTTGCTTCTGGACCAAAGTATTTCCAACAGAACAGCATCACAACGGCAAATATTAACAACCTTCTCATTTTATCGTGACATCATTGAGCTTAAATCGTTTAGCCGCCCAGATTATAAGCAATAAGACAGGCAGCCCCATTATTGCAGTAATCAGAAAGAAGTTTTGGTAACCCACTGTTTCAACCATCGTACCTGAATAGCCACCTAGAATTTTAGGCCACAATGTCATCAGTGAGCTAAAGATGGCGTATTGAACAGCGGTAAACGATACATTGGTTAGGCTTGATAAAAAGGCGATAAATGCAGCACTTGCTAGTCCTGCTGATAAATTATCCGCCGATATAACAATATACAGCATGGTCATATCATGACCCGCTTGAGCTAACATCATAAACAATAAATTAGTCAGCGCGGACAGTAAGGCCCCTAAAAACAAAATACGCATCACACCGAAACGAACAGCTAATAAACCACCTAGAAAACCGCCCAAAATAGTCATAAACAAACCAAAGCTTTTCACCACACTCGCTATTTCCGGTTTTGTGAAACCTAAATCTTGATAGAATACGTTTGATATCACACCAAGCACAATATCAGAGATTCGATATAGGCCAATCAATGCTAATAGCAGCCACGCTAATGACCAGCCATAGCGAAGGAAAAAATCTTTAATAGGCTCAATATAGGTCGCTTCCACCATTTCTTGCTGAACAATACCCGTCAAAACAACCATTTTAGCAATGACTGCTGCAATCAATAAGGCAAATATCAAGCGAAAGAATTCAACAATAAAGCTAGCTAAAAATGGATTGCTCAGCAGGACTGTAGCCGATTCCTTAATCGAGTCAGCGAGGTTAGAACTGTATGAAAAAGTAAAAACGAAACCTGTTACAGCAGCAATAAATACCATCACGAAGCCTAGATAGTGCTTTTCTATTGTTGGGTCATCCTCAACCTTCTGTGCAGGTTCATCAATGATTAACGTGGTCAAAATCCCAACCAACATCATCATTGCCATGATGAGATAACTATATTTCCATGCAGAATAACTATAATGTTCCATCGTAGAACCAAGGTAGCTTGCTATAAACAAAGCTCCCGCTCCCGCAATCAACATGCCGATACGGTAACCTGCGATATAGCTTGATGACATTAAGGCTTGCAGCTTCGCCTCGGCAGATTCGATTCGATAAGCATCTAGTACCACATCTTGAGTTGCAGAAGAGAAGCCCAGCAATACGGCAGCCCATGCCATTGCAGTTAAGGCGTTCTCAGTAGGGTTAGTCAAAGCCATTAAGCAAATCGAGATAACAATCATCACTTGAGAGACTAATAGCCATGCTCGGCGACGGCCAAACTGTTGAGTGAGAAATGGAATCGGTAATTTATCGACTAGCGGCGCCCAAATAAATTTAAATGAGTAACCTAATGCAGCCCAACTAAAGTATGTAACTGCTGATTTATCAACGCCTGCTTCCCTCAACCATAAGCTCAATGATGAAAAAATTAATAACAAAGGTAAACCAGCTGAGATACCAAAAAACAACATGGTGATGACACGGGGATGTTTAAATGCCCTAATCGTATCAACCCATGAGTTTGTTGAGCTTTCAGCCATCATTTTGTTGTTAATTCGTAATCATAATCAATAATTAAGGGCGCATGATCAGAAAAAGACTGTTCTCGATAAATTTCTGTGGACTGAACCGTTCCTTTTAAACTCGGTGTCAGAATATGATAATCAATCCGCCAACCGACATTATTAGCTCTAGCCTGACCTCGATTCGACCACCAGGTGTATTGATGCTCTTCCTGTGGCAATTCGCGGAATGCATCAATAAAACCAACCTCATCGAATAAGGTGTCGAGCCAAGCGCGCTCTTCAGGTAAAAAGCCTGAGTTTTTCAAATTACCTTTCCAATTACGAATATCTTCATTTTTGTGTGCAATATTCCAATCGCCAGTAATAATATAGTCGCGCCCTGAGGCTTTCATTTCTTCCATCTTTGCCATCATATGATCCATACAACGGTATTTAAGCTGTTGACGTTCTTCTTTTGAAGAGCCTGAAGGCATATATAGTGATATGACACTTAAATTACCAAATTGCGCTTCAATATAACGTCCTTCGCTATCGAACTCTTCATTGCCCATACCGACAATAACGTCATCGGGTTGTTGACGACAGTACAATGCCACGCCGCTATAACCCTTTTTTACAGCATCGTGATAAAAGCATGCGTAACCTTCTGGATGATAAAGCTCATCACTTAACTGATCGATTTGAGCCTTAGTTTCTTGAATAGCAACCACATCAGCCTGTACTGACGTTAACCACTCAAAAAATCCTTTGCGCCCAGCCGCACGAATACCGTTTACATTCGCAGTAATAATTTTCATCTACTTACCCATAAGTTGTAATTGCTGAACATCATACCATTGTCTGAAAAATGCTTCGTAAGCACATAAAATAATGTATAATTCTCGGTTACTTAGGGTGTTTTTCCTTTCGTGAGGATCAATATCTTTATAAATTAAATCTAATATTTCTTTACAATTGAAATAAAGATCGGGATAATGCTCGGTTCATTATATACATATAGCTAAAATTTTCGGAGAAGTACTTTGGCAAACTCAGCACAAGCAAAAAAACGCGCTCGTCAAGCGGAAGATAGCCGCCAACGTAACGCTAGTCAACGTTCAGCAATGCGTACAACAGTTAAAAAATTGCAAACAGCAATTGCTGAGGGAAACAAAGAACAAGCAACTACAGCTTTTCAAGCAGTAGTTCCTGTTTTAGATAAAATGGCTCGTAAAGGCATCATTGCTAAAAATGCTGCAGCACGTAGCAAAAGTCGTTTGAACAACGCTGTTCGCGCACTATAAATTCAAAGCTTCATTAGCTTTATAAAAAAACCGACTTTCGTCGGTTTTTTTATATCCGTAGAAAATGGAAAAGACAAAAAGGTTCGCTTAACTAGTCACAACCAAATTATCTCGGTGAATTAACTCTGGCTCGTCAACATAGCCTAATATTGCTTCAATCTGACTGCTTGGCTTGCCCATTAGTCGACTTGCTTCATCGTAGTTATAGTTAACCAATCCACGAGCTACTTCTTTACCTGCACTATCACAGCATAAAACTAAGCTACCACGAGAGAAATCACCTTCAACCAGTTTAACGCCAACCGCGAGAACACTTCGTCCCTGTTGTCTGACAACACTAACCGCACCATCATCAAGAACAATTCGGCCTTTTACTTGTTGGGCTAATAACCATTGCTGTCTTGCAGTCATCGGTTCATCGTCAGGCCACAATAAAGTGCCCACACCAACACCCGCAGCTAGATGACGTATATTTTCAGGATCTTTGCCCGATAAGATGACCGTTGCAGCACCAGAGCGTGCAGCTCGCCTTGCTGCTAATAATTTTGTCGCCATACCGCCACGACCTAAATTCCCCGTGCCTTCTCCAGCCATATCATCTAATGCAGGATTACTTGCAGCAGAAGCGGCAATCATTCTGGCATCAGGATTATGACGAGGATCTGAGTCAAATAAACCATCTTGATCCGTCAATATAACTAATACATCAGCTTCAACTAGGTTAGCGGTCATTGCAGCTAAGGTATCGTTATCACCAAAGCGAATTTCTTCTGTCGCTATCGTATCATTTTCATTAACAACAGGTAAAACACCTAATTCTAATAAGGTATGTAATGCACTGCGTGCATTAAGATAACGACCGCGATCAGATAAATCAGAGTGCGTTAATAGAATTTGTGCTGTATGAATATCATGCTTTTTACATTCAGTAGCATAGGCTTGTATCAAGCCCATTTGGCCAACACTCGCTGCCGCTTGCAGTTGATGTAAAGCACTGGGACGTTGACTCCATCCCAGCTCTTGCATGCCGGCAGCGACTGAACCTGAAGTGACCAATACTACTTCTTTTCCTTGTCGCCTCAGAAATGCAATTTCTTCCGTGAGCCAACGAATACGGTCTCGATCTAACCCTTCTCCAACACGTGTAAGTAAGGCACTTCCGATCTTAATAACCCATCGTTTAGTATTAACCATTTGTTCATGTGGTGTTGTCACATGCTATCCCTTATCGCGTTCGGCTTCTAGTGCTGCTCTTTCTGCATCAATTACGGCTTGTTCTGCTTCCTTAATATCATCAAGGTAATCCATGATCTCAGCACAAAGCTTGTCACAGCCCTCACCTGACTGACCACTTACTCGAAAGACTTTTCCCTTCCAATCTAAACGGTCTAAAACATCTTGACACATTTCTTCACGAATATCTTCTGGGACTAAATCCATTTTATTGAGAATAAGCCACTGTTCTTGACTACCAAGAGCTTCACTATAGTGTTCCAGTTCACGATTAATGATTTCAACACTTTCTACTGGATCTTGTTTCACATCCGCAGGCGCCATATCAACCATATGTAGCAACAAGCGAGTTCGTGTTAGATGCTTCAAGAATTGAAGACCTAATCCAGCGCCTTCTGCTGCACCCTCAACTAAACCAGGCACATCGGCAATAACAAAACTACGAACATCTCGCATCGTCACTACGCCTAAATTAGGGTAGAGCGTTGTAAAGGGGTAGTCTGCAACTTTAGGTTGCGCTGCTGATACTTGAGTAATAAAGGTAGACTTACCTGCATTCGGTAAACCAAGTAAACCGATATCGGCAAGTAGTTTCATTTCTAAACGCAAATGACGTTCTTCAGCAGGTGTACCATTAGATGTCTGTCTGGGCGCGCGGTTAGTGCTCGATTTATATCGTGCATTACCTAAACCATGCCAGCCACCTTTAGCTACCAGTAGAGTATCCCCATCATTGAGTAGGTCACCGATTAACTCTTCGGTATCATTATCCCAAGCTTCGGTGCCAATGGGTACTTTGACGTATAAATCTTCGCCTTTAGCACCACTACACAACTTACCGCGACCGTGTTCGCCACGTTCAGCTTTATATGTGCGCTTGTAACGGAAATCAATCAAGGTATTAACTTGCTTATCAGCAATTAAATACAGATCACCACCATCTCCGCCGTCGCCGCCATCAGGGCCGCCAAACGGAATATATTTTTCTCTACGGAAACTTAAGCAACCATTACCACCGTTGCCTGCGCTCACCGTTATTACTGCTTCATCTACAAATTTCATTGTTTTAACCTGTAATCTGAATATCCATCATAAACGAATGTCCAGAAACAAAAAAGCCCCGCATCAGCGGGGCTTTTTAGCTGCGTTGCCCCTTGTGGGCCAAGCATTATTTAGTCAGCAATAACACTGATATATGTACGGTTTTTTGGACCTTTAGTCTCAAACAAAACCTTACCAGCTGCTTTTGCAAATAATGTGTGATCTTTACCAAGACCAACATTTTGACCTGCGTGAACTCGTGTACCACGTTGACGAATTAAAATGTTTCCGCCTAATACAGCTTCACCACCGTAACGTTTAACACCAAGACGTTTCGACTCCGAATCACGTCCGTTTCTAGTACTACCACCAGCTTTCTTATGAGCCATTTCTAAATCCTCTTGCTATTCGGAAATCTTAAGCACTGATCGCAGTGATTTGGATTTCTGTGTAAGACTGACGGTGACCCGCTTGTCTACGTGAGTGTTTACGACGACGGAACTTAACGATTTTAACTTTATCGCCACGACCGTTTTCTGTAACAGTTGCAGTTACTTTTGCGCCATCAAGGTAAGGAGCACCGACTTTAACATCGTCGCCTTCACCAACTAATAGAACTTTATCTAATTCAACCGATTCACCAGCATCAGCAAATAACTTCTCAACACGAAGTGTTTCGCCTTCTTTAACTCGGTATTGTTTACCGCCAGTCGCGACAATAGCGTACATCGCTGTCTCCAATATAATTAATGTATGTGTATTGAGGGCGCTAACCCATCAAAAGACCGGCAATTCTATCTTCTTTTTCCAAAGAGATCAAATATCTTCTTGATAGATTAGTGAAATAGTTGCGAATCATTGCGCTGCATGAGAAAGTACCCATTTTTCAAACGTACATTATAGGCGGATTTAAGCCCTGTGGATATTCAATCCATTTATTCTTTAATAAAAGACGATATGTCTGCAGTCGACACGATGATTCAATCTCGCCTGCAATCAGACGTAGTGTTAATTAATCAGCTTGGCCATTACATTATCAATAGTGGAGGTAAACGTCTTCGTCCTGCACTTGCGATTCTTTGTGCGCGGGCTTGCGGCTATAAAGAGCAGCAACACATCAATCTCGCAACAATCATTGAATTTATACATACAGCGACATTGCTTCACGATGATGTTGTTGATAATTCTGATATGCGACGTGGCAGAGAAACCGCTAATAATTTATGGGGCAATGAAGCAAGCGTCTTAGTCGGCGACTTCTTATATACCCGCTCTTTTGAAATGATGGTTGAAATGGAATCCATGCGCTTAATGCAGATTCTATCTCATACAACCAATGTTATTGCGGAAGGTGAAGTATTGCAGCTTTTAAACTGTAATGATGCCGATACGACCGAAAAAAATTACCTGCAAGTCATTCACCATAAAACAGCAAAATTATTTGAAGCAGCAGGGCAGTTAGGCGCTGTGATCTCAAAGAGTAGTGCCGACGTTGAACAAGCTATGTCTAATTACGCCATGCATTTAGGTAGCGCATTCCAGTTAGTTGATGACTTATTAGATTATAGTGAATCGAGTGACACTATTGGTAAAAACATTGGTGATGATCTTGCTGAGGGTAAGCCTACCTTACCATTAATTTATGCCATCAAACACGGTTCGGCCGAAGAGTCTCAGATAATTAGAGAAGCAATTGAGCAAGGACAGCGTGATAAAATTGATGACATTATTCAAATCATCAAAAAAACAGGTGCTATCGAATATACCGCGCAAGCTGCACGTAATGAAGTCGAGCAAGCAAAACAATGCTTAAGCATTCTTGATGACTCTGAATATAAAACTGCGCTGATAAGTCTTGCTGACTTTTCAGTTAACCGTAGCTACTGATTACCTTTATTTAAGCCAAAGAACAACTATGAGTCAGATTTATAATCACCACGTTTTTTTTTGCACCCATGAGCGAAATGATGGCAAAGCATTCTGTGAGCAGCATAATGCTAGCGAGCTGCGTGCTTATGCTAAACAACGTGTGAAAGAACTGAATCTAAAAAAAGTACGCATCAACAATGCTGGTTGTTTAAACCGCTGCGGAGTAGGACCAGTAATGGTTATTTACCCAGAAGGGACATGGTATCAATATCAAACTAAATCAGACATTGATGACATTATTTCGTCTCATATACAAAACGATACAATCGTAAAGAGATTAAAACGATGACGCCTGATGAGTATTGCCAAGATAAAGCAGCTAAAAGTGGTTCTAGCTTCTACTATAGCTTCCGGTTTTTACCTCCTATACAACGCCAAGCAATCATTGCTTTATATGCATTTTGCCGTGAAGTAGACGATACCGTCGATGAAATATCTGAAACAGATATTGCTAGAGCAAAATTAGAGTGGTGGCGTGAAGAAATTCAACGCACATTTAAAAGTGAAGCAACACACCCTGTTGGTAAAGCCTTAGAAGTTGCATTGAAAAATTTTGATCTCCATGAAGAGTATTTCATGGAGATTATCGATGGTATGGCGATGGATCTTGACCAATTTAGTTATCCAGAATTTAAACAGTTAGCACTGTATTGTCACCGTGCAGCAAGTGTAGTTGGCTTATTATCTGTTGAGATCTTCGGCTATAAGAACCGAAAAACACTTAAGTATGCCGAAAATCTTGGAATGGCCTTACAGCTTACTAATATCATCCGTGATGTGCGTGAAGATGCCGAACGTGGTCGAATTTACCTGCCACAAGATGAACTACAAAAGTTTAATATCTCCTCAGATGATCTCCTCGCTTTAAAAACAAGTCCGGAATTAACTGCACTACTCGAGTTTCAAACGCAGCGGGCTAAAGAATATTATCGTATTGCCATGGATAACCTACCTAAGGAAGATCGCTATTCACAGCGAACAGGTTTAATCATGTCAGCTATTTATGAAGCGACATTAGATGAAATCGTAAAAGATAATTTTCAAGTTATGAAACACCGCGTCTCACTAACGCCAATTAGAAAATTATGGATTGCTTGGCGAACTGCACGACGTGAAAAAAAAGCCCATAAAAGCTAAAACTATTGAACCATAAGTCCTCATCAACAAAACAAAACACCACTATTGTCATCGGCGGAGGCTGGAGCGGCCTTGCAGCTGCCGTCACGCTAGCTCAGCAAGGCCATCATGTTCACCTAATTGAAGCAGCCAAACAATTAGGTGGCCGAGCACGTAACGTTACATGGAAAAACATCACTATCGATAATGGTCAACACCTTATGATTGGCGCTTATCATCATATGTTAGCAATGATGAAGTTAGTTGGCATCGATACTGAAACTGCTTTTCACCGCCAATCGATCGATATTGAACTCCACGATCCCATCTACCCGACGCTGTATTTATCCGCTCATCACCGCTGGTTACCTTGGCCGCTATCATTGGCATGGAACCTGTGCAAAAGTGCAGGCTTAAGAGGCTTGTATCATGTAGGTAGGATTCAAAGTTCAACGAAAAATATACTCTCTAAAAAAGACATAACAGTAAGTGAGTGGCTACTATCAAAAAAACAACCCACACGTTTAATTAAACAATTATGGGAACCACTCTGTCTTGCCACTCTCAATACACCTATTGATGAGGCTTCTGCACACTTACTTGCGAAGGTACTACAGGACAGCTTAGGTAAGGGTAAATCTGACGCAGATAGCTTGATTCCAACCCGTCCTCTTGGCGATATGTTTCCTAATGCCGCAGCTATGTTTATTAAAGCTAATGGTGGTAGCGTGAGCTTAAAAACCAGAGCTAAGCAACTTATTATAAAAAATAACACGCTGTCAGGACTTCGTCTTCAAGATGGCTCTGAATTAGCAGCTGACAATATTATTGTGGCAACTAGCCCCTCACAGACTTATCAGTTACTTGCAGAACAGGCCCCTATTACTAAATTCACTGATTACCCAATCAGTACAGTCTATCTACAATATGCAAAGCATACTCGTCTCAACAAAGCGATGATTGGCTTGACGGGGACCTTAAGCCAGTGGGTATTTGATCGTAGCGAACAAAGCCCTGGCTTAATGGCTGTGGTTATCAGTGGCCCTGGAAATCATGAGTCCCTAACTAACGCTCAGTTAGTCGAGAGAGTTAAACAAGAACTTCAAAGCTATGTAGATAACTTAGCCAACGCCGAACTTACCGACAGCCTTGTTATTCGAGAAAAGCGAGCGACCTTTGCCAGTATCAAAAATATCGAAGCAACCCGCCCAATTAGTAATAGCTCGGTCGATGGCCTGTGGCTGACTGGTGATTTCATTGCTAATGCTTATCCTGCTACCTTGGAAGGTGCGATTCTCAATGGTCAATCATGTGCTCATCAAATCATTGCTCAAACATCAGAATAATTAATATGCATTAAGCATACTGGTATAATCTTTCCTCACGAATACTTTCTTATCTATCCATCACTCAGTCTAAAATCATGAACTATACAGCTAATACTTCACTTCTTAATGACACCGTTATACTCGTTACAGGTGCTGCCAATGGCATCGGTGCTGCTGTTGCAAAAACCTATGCAAACCATGGTGCGACGGTCATATTATTAGATAAAAGCATTCCAGCTTTGGAAAAAGTTTACGATGACATTGTTGCAAGTGAATCTCTTGAGCCGGCGTTATACCCACTCGATTTACAAGGTGCAAGCCTTACAGATTATGAAACCTTAGCTTCATCGATAGAAGAAAATTTTGGACGACTCGATGGTATTGTTCATTGTGCCGCCTCTTTAGGTCAGTTGGCTCCTGTTGAACATCAAGATCCACAAACATGGTTAGAAACCATGCATATCAACCTAACAGCACCTTTTTTACTGACACGTTGTTGCTTGCCTCTACTCCAAAAACAACAATCTGCTTCTATTATTTTCACGACGGATCAATATAAAGACACAGCATATTGGTCTGCTTATGGCATCAGTAAGTCAGGCATCGAATCATTTAGCAAACAATTGGCAGACGAGCTTGAGTCTGCTGGCCGAGTTCGTGTTAATTGCATTGATCCAGGAAAAGTAAAAACTGAATTGTTTTCCCGTGCATTCCCAGCTCAGGATCCTCGTAATTTGCCTGATGCTTCAGCGGTTACTCCAGCCTATTTATTTCTAATGGGTAAAGACAGTGTCAATAAAACGGGGGAGCTTATTCAGGCACAATAGAACAAGCGCCAAAAACCCATCAAACACACTCTAAGCACTTGTATTTAAACTAAATAAATAGAATGGCATAGTTCTCGCTTTATCTGAGAAAAGTAAACAGATACTAGGGTGAACACCATGGAACAACCTGTAAACACAGAAAATGTAAAACTTTCATTAGTAGGCCAGCATGGTCGTGCAGTTGATATTGCAACACCTCAACATGATTATATCGATGCTGAGCAAGTTGCTGCGCGACTTCCTGCCGTTTTACAAACTTCTCTTGATTTAGAAACTATCGTGGGTTTATTTGATAAAGAGGTGAGTAAAGTACTTGCTTATGATGGCATGTTATATCACCATCAAGGTGTACATTGTGATATTCAGATTGGCCGCCGCAGCCATCATAAATGTAATTACCGCCTAGAAATAAACGGTGTTTGGTTAGGTGAAATCACATTAACTAGACGTAGTAAATTTACTGATGATGACACTCGTTTATTCGAAGATATGCTATGCAAATTTATTTACCCTGTTCGCAACAGTATTTTATTTCATCAAGCACAGTCTGCAGCATTACAAGATAGCTTAACGGGTCTGAATAACCGCGGCGCCTTTGATGCTAGTTTGAAACGCGAAATTGACTTAGCAAACCGCCAACACACTCCATTAGCTTTAGTTGTGTTTGATATAGATCATTTCAAAGCTGTTAATGATACCTATGGCCACTCAAGTGGAGACTTAGCCTTACAATCTTTGGCTAATGTAATTACTAGTACTATGCGTAATAGCGATATTGCATTCCGTTATGGTGGTGAAGAATTTACACTTATCTTAAGTAATACGGACTCTGAGTCAGCACAATTAGTCGCTGAACGTATTCGCACAGCGGTATCAAAGCTTAGCTGTAACAATGGTCAAAAAACATTTGGTATTACTGTCAGTGCTGGTGTTGCACAGTTATCTAGAGGTGAAAATGGCACTGCATTATTTGATCGTGCTGACCATGTACTTTACCAAGCTAAAAAAGCAGGCCGCAATCAAACTAAATGTGCTGACAAGATAATAAGTAAAGATAACTAAAAACTGAATCAAAATAGTTCAATAAAAAAGGCCGTTATCTCTAACGGCCTTTTTTGTTTCTCTAAAAGTTAATAAGCTAAGCTATTTTCTTATCCGCCCTGCACTTCTGCTTGATGTCGGTTTACTGACTCGTTTCTGACGTGACTTTTTATCAACTGTATCAATAGGACGTAACTTCTTCTCACGCTGAGATCGTCCTTGTTTCTCTTCAATTTGAGCTGTTAGCCCCACCTCTTCGTATAACATTTCAAGATCTTTGTCCTGGAGCATCATCCACTTACCCATTTTGAGCTGTTTTGGAATAATGACAGGTCCATAACGTACGCGCATTAATCGACTAACTTGAACACCTTGGCTTTCCCATAAACGACGAACTTCACGATTTCGGCCTTCTTGAATAACAACGTGGAACCAGCTATTTGCTCCTTCACCACCAGCAGGTTGAATATCAGCAAACTGGGCCTTACCGTCCTCTAATTCAACACCATCACGTAGGGTTTGCATCATTTCGCTAGTCACTTCTCCCAAGACACGTACCGCATATTCACGATCCATTTCATTAGATGGGTGCATCAAGGTATTCGCTAGCTCACCATCAGTAGTCAAAATAATCAAACCACTGGTATTGATATCTAAACGTCCTACACTCACCCAACGACCTTGTTCAGGGGCAGGTAGTGATTGGAAAATAGTACGTCGACCTTCTGGATCATTACGAGTACAAACCTCACCGACTGGTTTGTTGTACAGAATGACCTGTTGGGCAGTTTTTTGCCATAAGCGCTTAGGCGATAACATTCTGCCTTCTAGCTTCACGGCATCGCCAAAACTGATTTGATCACCTAACTCAGCAACATTGCCATTAACGGTTACCTTGCCATCTTGAATCATCGTTTCAAGCCCACGACGTGAGCCGTAACCTGCTCGAGCTAATACTTTTTGGATTCGTTCACTCATTCTATTGTCTCCCGACATTGTGTGACTTATAGAGTACTCAAATTTCCTCTAGTCTTATTTATAACTCAACCCCATCGCTGCTCGTACTTCATCTAAAGTATCGCGGGCAACTTCACGCGCAGCCTCATTACCATCTTCAATAATTCGACGCACATCTTCAGGGTGAGCACTTAAATCTTCTGCACGTTCACGAATTGGTTTCAATTCAGCGCAGATAGAATCAATTAATGGCCCTTTACACTCTAAACAGCCAATTCCAGCACTACGACAACCTTCCTGCACCCATTTTTTTTGGCCATCATCAGAATAGACTTCATGCAACTGCCAAACTGGGCATTTATCTGGGTCGCCCGGGTCGCTAAGACGAACACGATTAGTATCCGTCGGCATTTTCTTAACTTTTTCAGCAATAGATGCTTCAGATTCACGTAAAGAAATAGTATTCCCATACGATTTAGACATTTTCTGACCATCTAAACCAGGCATTTTTGATGCTGGCGTTAACAAGGCTTGAGGCTCTGGTAAGATAACCTTACCACCACCTTCCAGATAACCGAATAAGCGTTCACTATCACCTAGAGCTAAGTTCTGTTGACTCTTTAGTAATTCACGTGCTGTCTCTAATGCTTCTGCATCGCCCTGCTCTGTGTAGGCTTTACGTAAGTTGGTATACAACTTAGCATTTTTCTTACCCATCTTTTTAATAGCAGCTTCTGCTTTTTCTTCAAAGTCTTTTTCACGACCGTAAATATGATTAAAACGGCGTGCTACTTCGCGTGTTAATTCAACATGCACCACTTGATCTTCACCTACCGGCACTTGTCCGGCACGATAGATTAAAATATCTGCACTTTGAAGTAATGGATACCCTAAGAAACCATAAGTCGAAAGGTCTTTTTCTTTTAATTTTTCTTGCTGATCTTTGTACGTCGGAACACGTTCAAGCCATGAGATCGGTGTCATCATTGACAATAATAAGTGCAATTCAGCATGCTCAGGCACTTTCGACTGTAAAAACAATGATACAGCAGAAGGTTCGATACCTGCTGCAATCCAGTCAATAACCATTTCCCACACACTTTCTTCAATGATTTGACTATCTTCATAATGTGTAGTCAAGGCATGCCAGTCAGCCACAAAAAAGAAACAATCAAATTCATGTTGAAGCTTGATCCAGTTTTTCAGTACACCATGATAGTGTCCAAGATGCAGTTGCCCAGTTGGGCGCATGCCTGAAACGATTCGACGGGATTGTAATGCTACCGTATCCAATGTGTTCTCCTGCTTATCTGTTAGCTAAGCTGTGTTTAAAGAATTAAAAATATTTCTGGTGGAATATAAAATAAAAGACCTAGTAGGCTAAAAAAGGCATTTATCAATGGCCATAGAACTAAACTACCTAATCCAATGTAAAGTAGTCCTACAAGAATAAAGATACCGTACGGCTCTATTTGTTGAACTTTCCACGCTAGTGGTCCAGGTAAAAAACTTACTAATACTCGTCCACCATCTAATGGCGGTAAAGGTAGTAAATTAAAAATCATCATCATGGTATTTATCAAAACACCAGCAACGCCCATATACACCATTGGTGGTCCAATATTGATGCCAGACTGCGTTAATAATATCCCAATTTTTACGACCATTGCCCATATAGCTGCCATGGTTAAGTTAGCCACTGGCCCAGCTAAAGCAACCCATGCCATATCAGACTTGGGCTTGCGTAAGTTTTGATACGTGACTGGAACAGGCTTCGCCCAGCCAAACATCATACCCGTTAACATCAACATTAAGCCTGGAACAACTAAAGTGCCTAAAGGATCAACATGTTTAATTGGGTTAAGCGTGAGTCGCCCCATCATTTGTGCAGTACGGTCGCCAAGCTGCAATGCTGCCCAACCATGTGCCACTTCATGTACCGTGATCGCTAAAATAACAGGAAGAGCCCAGATAATAATTTTCTGGACTAAACTAAACTCATCCACCGATAACTTCCTGTCCACCCATATAAGGACGAAGCGCTTCTGGAATATGAATTCGGCCTTGCTCATCCTGATGATTTTCCATCACCGCTAACAAAGTACGCCCCACCGCTAAACCAGAACCATTAAGTGTATGCACTAATTCAGGCTTACCTGTTTCAGGATTACGCCAGCGAGCTTGTAGGCGGCGTGCTTGGAAGTCTTGGAAGTTACTACATGATGAAATTTCACGGTAGGTTTTCTGACTTGGTAACCACACTTCTAAATCATAGGTTTTACTTGACGAGAAGCCTAAATCGCCAATACATAACATCACTTTACGATATGGTAATTCTAATTTTTGTAAAATACTTTCTGCATGACCCGTTAATGCTTCATGCGCCGCATCAGACTCTTCT
>NODE-156-length-24487-cov-7.19429_pt1 | contig 24487 bp, 23 predicted proteins | sample MGYA00139097_ERZ477577 | MGnify/ENA metagenome assembly ERZ477577
TTTTATATACTTGAAGATAAATTATTACTTTAAAGGACAATGTTTAAGCCTTGATTCAACTCTATGGAAGATAAAAATCAATTGGTGATGGTAACTGGTGCTGCAGGAGTACTGGGGTTGGCTATCGCAAAATCATTTATTAACAATAATTATAGGGTAATTCTCGTTGATCTTGATCAAGAAAAACTAGATGTATTATCAAATGAACTTGGTCGGTTAGCTATACCAATAGCTCTTGATATTAGTGATCCACAAGTTGTAAACGATACTTGTAATAAAGCTAGATTAAAACACGGTGATGTTTCTATCCTCGTTAATAATGCAGGTATTCTTTCGAATAACAAGCTGGAAAATACTTCCGATGAAGAATGGCAAAAAATTCTATCGGTTAACCTTAGCGGTGCATTTTACTTATGCCGGGAATGGTTACCAGGAATGAAAGCCCAACAATGGGGGAGGATTATTAACATCAGCTCACTGGTGGTGAAAACCGGTGGACTTACAGCTGGAACAGGCTACGCAGCATCCAAAGGTGGCATGACAACCCTAACGTTATCCATCGCCCGTGAATCTGCTCGATTTGGAGTGACAGCAAACGGTATTGCACCAGCCTATATTAATACACCGATGGTGACTGATTTTTTATCAGAGGAACAAAAGCAAGAACTAATGAATCAGATTCCGGTAGGCCGGTTTTGCGAGGCTGAGGAAGTGGCTTATCTTGTTAGCTATCTTGCTTCTCCACTTTCTGGCTTTGTGACAGGTGAAATTATTGACATCAATGGTGGGCTTCATATGGATTAACTGTCAATAAAGCCGAGGTCTAGGTATCTAAATCTAACGAAGAGAGTCACGATGGTCTTGGATCAGAGTGGATTTTGGACCGCAACAGGATGTTGGCAAGTAGACGATCATTGAGCTTTGGTAGTGTATCAGCGATTATTTCTAAAATTGGAAGACTGTGAGCATGGTTATGGACATAATGGATTTATTTGATTTGTCAGGAAAAGTTGCTGTTATCACTGGGGGGGGAGGTGAACTCTGCGGTACAATGGCTATTGCTCTAGGATCAATGGAAGTAAAGGTTGCAATCCTTGATCTTAATTTCAAAAATGCGCGAAGAGTAGCCAATGAAATCCAAAAATCCGGGGGTCAGGCCCTGGCCATGAAATGTAATGTCCTTGAATCTGAAGAGTTACTTGAATGCCATCAATCTATATGCCAGAATTGGGGGCATGTAGATTTTCTTATTCCAGGTGCAGGTGGTAATGACCCCCGCGGTACTACATCTGAAGAGTTCCTTGAATTGAATAAGGTGCCACAATTGGATGGTAAAAACTTTTTTGAACTTGATCTCTCAGGATTTCGTCATGTTTTCGACCTAAATTTTTTGGGTACTTTTTTGACTATTCAAGCCTTTTCAAAGTCCATGGTTAGTAGCGGACGAGGTTCAATAGTGAATATATCATCAATGAGTGCCCTAACGCCACTTACTAAAGTTGCTGCCTACTCAGCAGCAAAGGCGGCTGTAAGTAATTTTACGCAATGGCTAGCTGTTCATTTTTCGCATACCGGAGTTAGAGTAAATGCAATTGCACCAGGTTTTTTCATGACTGAGCAACTTCGCTTTCTTCATGTTGATCAAAAGACGGGTGAACTTTCTGAGCGAGCGCAGAAAGTTATATCTCAAACACCTTTAGGTCGTTATGGTGCGCCTGAAGATCTGGTTGGTGCAATTGTCTGGCTTCTATCAGATGCGTCGAATTTTGTTACAGGAACCATTGTTCCTATTGATGGCGGATTTTCAGCGTATTCTATCTGATATTCTTTGCATTAATACGTGACATTCTTGTGTTTGGACCTTCTTACCTATTGGTTGGGAGCAGGAGGTCGTAAGTTCGAATCCTACCGCTCCGGCCATTTAATTCAAGGACTTATGGCTATATCTACGATATTCCGTTGTCCAAAATGTAATAAAACACTGGTATCAATGTTTTCCTTGTCTTGGGGAAGTTTGCAGTTCTGCCCAAAATGCGGAGTATATTTAAAAGAAAATATAAGAGTAAATAGATCATAACGATTTGTTTGCGCGGATAAATTCCACTGGCGATAATCCCTTACCTTTGAAAATTTTTCGGACTCCTCAAGTGGCACTTTACTGGGTTGCCCAGCCGGTGGTAGTCGCATCTCAACTTAAGGTTATCTTCTATAAACCAAACCTTGACGCATGCATACACATGATGCATCTATATACATATGAGAACCACACTTAATATAGATGATCAAATGCTGAAAAAGGCTTCGTTACTAACCGGTGTGAAAGAGAAAACATCTTTAGTTCATCTGGGTCTTGAGGCATTAATTGCTCGTGAAAGTAGCAAGCGCCTTGCCATGCTGGGTGGCACTGAAAAAGACCTAAAAGCCATCCCTCGCAGGCGGTCATCAAAATAAAATGATCCTTGTTGACACTTCAGTTTGGATTGATCATCTCCGAAAAAACGATCAACACTTGCAACTTCTCTTATTAGACGGCGAAGTTGCCTGTCATCCCCTTGTGGTAGGTGAGCTTGTCTGTGAAAATTTGAAAAATAGAAAAGAAATTATAGACTTATTGCAAGCCCTACCAATTGTTCCGCAAATTGAATTTGAAGAATATCTGTATTTTGTTGAAGAGCATAAGCTATTTGGCAAAGGTATTGGCTATATAGACATTCACTTATTAGCTTCTGCAAAATTATCTCAAACAAAAATTTGGACTCTAGATAAAAGATTGAAGTCAACTGCAATAGAGCTCGGGATTAGTTATAAAAAACGAAGATAACCAAACGTTGGAGTATGACGCCTACCACTTTGCGGAATCCTCACCTCTGAATGTTGACTCCCGATCCTGCAAAGAAGTATGCTAATCAATTATTTTTTTTAGCTCGTCCAAGGTTTTGTCCGGCATGCTGAATGAGTGCTCAGAAGCGGGAAAGGATTCGTTACTTACCTCTTCTTTAAAGGTTTTTAAGGCGTCTATGATTGTGGGTCGGATCTGTGCGTATTGTTTGACAAATTTGGGTACAAACTTGTCAAAGAGCCCGACCATATCATGGGTGACAAGTACCTGCCCGTCAACCTGACTACCTGCTCCTATGCCGATAACCGGCACAGCAACAGATTTTGCGACCAATTCTCCAAGAGGTGCAGGAACCGCCTCAAGGACCAGGGAAAAGGCACCTGCATCTTCCAGTGCCTTGGCATCATCAATAATGCTTTTCGCCGCCTGGGCATCCTTACCCTGCATCTTAAAACCGCCAAGGGCACTCGCCGTCTGAGGGGTTAAGCCGATATGACCCTGGACAGGTATTCCAGCCTTTATAATGGCTTCAACAGTCGGCGCAAAATCGACACCGCCTTCAAGTTTAACAACATCACATCCACCTTCTTTCATCAGGCGACCCGCATTGATAATGGCTTCCCGGATAGAGGTATTGTAACTCATAAAGGGCATATCCCCGACAACAAGCGCTTTTTTACAACCGCTGACAACGGCGCGTATATGATGTATCATTTGATCCATGGTAACGGCAACCGTGCCATCAAGGCCCATCACCACCATCCCCAGGGAGTCTCCGACCAGGACGATGTCCACGCCTGCTTCATCTGCAATTAATCCGAAGGGATAATCATAGGCAGTCGCCATTATGATCTTCCTGCGCTCTTTTTTAGCCTGTTTTATATCCTGGATGGTAATTTTGTTCTGGCCCATATTATTTTTCCTCTGATATGTAGTAATGCTGCAAGATTTCGATAAGTGAGGTCAAGGTCTGGTTCACGGGAACAGCAATATTTTTGTTTTCTGCCAGACGAACGACAGCACCATTGATTACATCAATTTCAGTCCGCCGTCTATTGTCGACATCCTGTCCCATGGATGATCGATTCGGCCCGGTCTCTTTGGCAGCCGTAAATAGATGCTCAACGATATCATCTGGAAGTTCTACACCATGGGCGAAAGCCACATCACAGGCCTCTTGTACTGCCCTATGGACAAGATTTGCAGTTGGGGGAGCATCAACAATCTGTCCGTTTTTTATCCCGGTCAGTGCAGTAATGGCATTTATGCCCACATTAATAATGAGTTTTTTCCAGATGATTAGATGAATGTTGTATTCCAGCTGGGTCTCAATCCCTGCTTTGCAGAACACATCTTTAATAGCCTCGAGATTGGAGCTGCTTGTTTCTGACCAGGGGCCTATGACGGTGGGCCCGGTTCCGGCATGATGGATCAGTCCAGGGCCAAGGAGGGTTGCTCCATGAGAGGTCGTTCCGGCAACGACCTGAGCAGGAGGTATGATAGCCGAAATGATATCGGCATTACCCATTCCATTTTGAAGGGTCAGCACACTTCCTGTTTCGTTTAAGCATTGAAGGGCAGAGACAGCAGCCTCTTGTGTCTGGAATGATTTGACAAAAATAATGATAAGATCAGAGTCTTGGCCATCTTCTATCCTGGTTGAGGCGTTAATAGCCAATCTTCTTATTTTTCCACGAGATTCAACTCCAAGGCCCAGAGAATTGATGGCATCGACATGGTCCTGTCGTATATCAATAAGGACAACCTCTTGCCCCGACTGTGCCAGGAGCGCCCCAAAAAGGCTTCCCATGGCACCAGAACCAATAATTGAAATTTTCATAAATCTCCCTTTATTGAGCAACCAAATTTGCCATCCACATGGTAAGCGGGGGATAAAAGGTGATGGAATTATGGAAACACCTTACTCAATTTTGCTGCGATTGTTGAAATTACTCCTCCATCACAATGGTAATTATCTTCACCATCATCTGTCACCCACCGCTGAAATACTTGGCAATGATGGATTCCATCTTTTTGTGCAATGTTTTTTCTGAACAAGAGGCAAATTCGTCATAGAGAGGCTGCGCGATTGTATTGAATGAATCCAGGTAGGATGGGTCAAAATGACTTCCCCGGCCTTGATGTAAGATTTCCATCGCCTTTTCAAAGGACATTGGTTTTTTATAGGGGCGGGCCGATGTCAGGGCATCAAAAACATCAGCAATGGCAAATATTCTGGCGTTTATAGGGATTTCTGAACCGGTGAAACCATGGGGATATCCTGAGCCGGAAAATTTCTCGTGATGGTAACCGACAACGTCCGTAGCATCTTTCAGCCAGTCCGAACGCATTACAATGTCCAGCCCATGACTGACATGGAGCCTCATCGCTTTAGTTTCGCTGTCAGAGAGTTTTCCGGGTTTTGATAATATCTGATCACTTATGCCGATTTTACCAACATCGTGCAGGAACGCTCCTTTTATCAGCCCTTGGATCCGATTCTGCTCGAACCCGAGGACCTCTGCCAGTGTAACAGAATATATGGTGACTCGATAATTGTGGCTATCCGTGTCACTATCCCGTTTGGCAATGGCACTGCCGACGACCCGCAGAGTTTCTATGTTTGCTTCGAGCAGATTTTCAGTCAACGTTGAAAGCTGTCGTATCAGCGTGATGATGACGGGATAGAGAATCAATGTGGTCAGGAGCACGATGCCTATCGCCCCGAGGACAGATCTCATTATGCGTTCAATAACCTCATCTCTGGCCTGGGGCGATACGGCAAAAATGCCCTCGAGAACGGCAACATGTTCACCGGCACTGTTTGTCAGAGGAAAGGTTAGTTCAATATACGGAGTCCCTTTGACGCGATTAAATATATTAATTTTTTCTCCATCTCCCGGAGAGCGATCTTGCAGCGATTGTAATAGATCTTCTACATCCTCCATATGGGCATACTGGCTGTCAATTTCTGTCGCAATTTCTCTGCCGTACAGATCATAAATACCTGAATATACAAGCTGGCCCATCCATTGATTAGATTTACCCGCGATGAGAAGCATTTTCAATTCCTGCGGCAGCGCGGATTGACCGTTTTCTAGAGGAGTGTCAAGAAGGTAACGGATCTGGGTATTGAAGCTGGCCACGATTTGGCTGGCACGTCCATTGACAAGGCTTCCCAACCGATTGAATTCAATAATGAAAACAGCTCCAGCAAGAACGATAGATATGACGGAGGCGGCAATAATCAGACGCAATAGAAGCTGTCGCTTTATGGAAAATATACGACCAGTCTTAGCTGAAAGAGCTGTAATTTTTAATGTTTTTTCCAGCACAGTGTCTCGTGTAAAATTTTACTTTCGGCATCAGGATATGATATAAGAAAACTAATTGATGGGTACCACACCTGATGCCCTTAGCTATATTATTGTAGCCCCGGCTGTTTAATAATAAAAGAGTGAAATGAGCGGTATTGGTGTTTTAAGCTGATACCATCAGGTAACGGACAAGCCGGTCAGATAAAACCGGTGAGATATTTATTGTATACTTTGCTAGCGGGTTTTTAAAATGCACGGTCACTTAATAAGCTGGGCAGTCTATCTGTTACTGCCTGTTTTTCTTTCCTCCTGCGCTACTACAGATTCCTTTGATTCGATTAGCGATGCCTATAGTTATGCGCAGAAACGGTTTTTCCCTGGTGAGAAAACGGCTGATGACCCACCAGTAGAAGATCCGATTGTGGAAGAACTGAAACGCAGGCTCCAGGATTCGGAGAGAGAAAATGAGATGCTCAGCAATAATATCAATAATCTTATCAGAGAGATCGAGAAAAAAGAGCTGACAATTTTGCTTCAGGGCAAAGTTATTAAATTGCTCGACGATTCAAGCCAGACCCTCCAGAGAAATATCGAGGAACAGATTGCAGCCCAGAGTTTTGACAGCGATTCTGCGGCGTCTTTACCGTAACCCTGAATATGCGCCGCTCATTTTCTTTACATATACTGTGTTGCCTGATCTTTTTATGCAACACCATGGTCGCAGGAGCTTCGACCTGCATTGTTCCGCCAGAAGCCCAGCAGGAGGACACATCTGCGCCCGACACCATTATTGGTGATGGCACACCGGAGAGCTGCACATCGGCAGCTTTTGTTGATGCTGTTGCGACCGGTGGCATCATTACATTTGATTGCGGCACCGATCCAATCACTATCACACTGGGTGAAACGGCAAAAATTTTCAACAATACAGCCTTGCCGGACATTGTCATTGATGGTGGAGATAAAATAACACTGAGTGGCGGTGGAGTGGTCAGAATCCTCTACATGAACACATGTGATCCACGTCAGATCTGGACGACCCCTCATTGCCAGGACCAGGATCACCCGCGGCTTACCGTCCAGAACTTAACGTTCGAAGACGGCAACGCGACGGGATTAGCTAATGGTGCAGACCCAGGGGGAGGTGGCGCAATTTTTGTCCGGGGTGGGCGTTTTAAAGCAGTACACTGCAGGTTCATAAATAATAGTTGTGACAGCACAGGGCCGGATGTTGGAGGTGCTGCAATTCGGGTTTTCAGTCAGTACAACAACCAACCTGTCTATATTGTTGACAGCGTTTTCGGTGGTGCTGAAGGTCTGGGCAACATCTGCTCCAATGGTGGAGGGATAAGCAGTATTGGTGTTTCCTATAGTGTTATAAACAGTCTGTTCAGCTACAACAGCGCGATTGGGTACGGCGCAAATCCAGCACAATCCGGAACTCCTGGTGGCGGTAGTGGTGGCGCTATATACAATGATGGCAATACCTTTACCCTCAGCCTTTGCGGTACAGCAATACACGACAACACAGCCAACGAGGGTGGATCGGCCATATTCTTTGTAAGCAACGATTTATCGGGAACCATGCAGATCGAAAACTCGGCATTGTGGAGCAATCCGAAAGGCACCTTTGAGACGAAGGGCTATCCTGGAATATTTTATCTGGGTGATGGTGACATACAGCTTATCGATTCTACCATTAGTGAAGATGCGACACCCAGTTACGTAGCTGTTGATGTCGATGGTGACAGCACAATCGGCCTTGCAGAAATTATCTACATATTGCAAACCGTATCTGAGTCTGGGCCTCAGGAGTACTCGGGATATGTGAGAAAGAAAGGCGATATAGTCTATGACCACAATGTTGATATTCTCGATGCCGTTGTCGGCCTTAAACTACTAATAGATGAACACTCATATTAATAGCTCTCATTTTAGAGTACGGTCACTGATCCAACGAAAATTTTCTCCTGTATTCAAAATATTGTTTAGCACGCCTACCCGTTCCGTTCTCCAGAGACAAGAAAAACAGGACCAGAGATAATACTAGTAGCGGGCGATCCTTCTGTGATACCCCACCTTGGTTATATGTTCTTCAAACAACCAGAATGGAGGAACGTATGATACCGTCAAAATTTATGCAGACCGCCAGAGCTCAATACCTGTGCAACGTCTATGTCTTTATTGGTCTTGGGGAAGGAAAGGAGTTAACACCATTAGAGGTATGCCGTATAAAAAGTGATTATCAACATGTACTGCAATGGTTTGAGAAACTTGACACGATTGCTCAATTGAGGATTATGAGGTATCTTCGTGAGCAGTATGAAATGTCAATGAGCCCTTTGTTATCTCATCACTGATATTATCACTATCACTCAATTGTGATCATTTGATGGGCTGGGAAGAGCGGTCATGCGTCTATTGTACGATAAGGCAATTACAGGAGCCAAAATGCACATAAAATCAATATCGCTATTCTTTATTCTCATGTACCTGCTTTTTTCCGGCAGTATCGGTATTGCCCAGAAGGACAGTGGCGCAGCATCACCTGACGACCCTCAGTTCCTCTATATGAAAACGGTACAAGATCATGTAAATAAACATTGGTCTTACAAGAAAACCCTTGATAACCAGTTTTATTCAGTCCAGCTGGACCTTTTGCTGAACAGAGAGGGGTATATCCTTGAACGGAAGATACGAAAACTGTCCTCAGACGATAAGTACAACGAATACGCTTTAAAAGCCCTGGTAGAAATGGAGCCATACCCACCGATTCCAGATGAATTAGAAGGCGATAAGATGAGTGTACGCTTCCACCTCATGCCAAATAAGTAACGTTACTTATCATTGATTTCAAATTGCAGTTCTCCCTGCTTGCGAGGTGCGTCTCCACCTCGCCGGGCCTGGAGAACGACAGCTTCTGTTTAAAAGAGCCATTTCTAAGGAGAAAACTATGGAAAAGCAAATGAGGCGAAAAGTGGAAAAGGTTTTCAGAGGGGAACCCGTTATCGAGGGGGCAGGAGTTCACTTGCACAGGGTGTTTGGGTATTATGATACCTTACTTTTTGATCCATTTCTGATGCTGGATGATTTTCGGTCTGACGCTCCGGAAGAATATTTAAACGGTTTTCCCTGGCATCCTCATAGAGGTATAGAAACCATAACCTATGTTCTGAAAGGCGATGTTGAGCATGGTGACAGCCTGGGGAATAAGGGAGTTATTTCGTCAGGTGATGTGCAATGGATGACAGCAGGCAGCGGAATTATCCATCAGGAAATGCCAAAAGGTGACGACAAGGGTTCAATGTACGGTTTTCAGTTGTGGGCAAACCTTCCGGCTCGTCAGAAGATGATGGAACCCCGGTATAGGGATATCAGCGCAGCAGATATCCCTGAAGTAGAACTTGAAAATGGTACAAAGATTAAGATTATTGCTGGTACGGTTTCCGGGGTCTCAGGCCCTGCTGACGACATCGTCATAGATCCGGAATATCTTGACTGCCGGGTCCCCGCTGCAACGGAATTTATCCATAAAACCAAAAAAGGATACACTACATTTCTCTATGTAATTGCCGGTGAAGGGAGTATTGCAGATACCTTTGTCTCAGATCGCACGCTGGTACTTTTTGGAGATGGTGAAGAGTTGGCAATTACATCAGGGGCTAACAAGGTGCGGTTTCTGCTGTTATCCGGAAGGCCCCTCAAAGAATCCATTGCCTGGAGAGGGCCTATAGTAATGAACACTGAGGAGGAACTTGATCAGGCTTTCAGTGAAATACGTAACGAGACTTTTATTAAACATGGAAGAAAAGAGGAAAAATAAAATACACGCCTGATGATAATGAGTTGGTATGGCCGCTCATTTGAGATTTTAGAGTCAGACCTGTCTGTTTATAAGCCCTTTGGTATATGGAAGAAGCCTTATACGTGCGTGTGGCTGTTTGAGCTCAGATTTGCTTTGAAAAGGATTCTGATATGTTTGCTGCGGTACGTATTTTACCTTGCTTCAGTTGACCGAGTGTAACGCTCAACGTTTCTTTATTGGCATGAGCCAGCTTGAACCAATTGGAAATTTCCTCGTTCAAAATCTCCTCTCCTACTCCACGATGCAGGCTGTTTATATTCACTGAGTTGTCTAACCTGCCTGAATTGATAAATGTCCACTGATTATTCTTTTTTGAGACAATGCCTGTGTGCCCTCTTTTTTCGGTGGAAAAGGACAAGATCTGTCCGTTGTCAAGGAGCGGTTCGATTTCTCTGATCAGTGTCGCTGCTTCGTTCTTCCAATTGGTTATACCAGCATAGTTTTTGGACAAAACCAGAGATCCCGCTGCTTTGACAATGCCCTCGCCATTAAGATAGGCATTTGGAGCCTTTCCCTTATCAAGAGCCATGCTGGTAAGTTTTGAAAACAAACCATCTTTTCCCGAATAGGGTATATCCATTTGGTGCAATCCTTTTACCAGTAATTCATAGCAATTCATTTCATCATAGGATGTGCCCAGATATTTTTGTACTGCTTCGCTGAGATCAGTGGCTGGATGACCGAAATGATCCGGCATGGCAGCACTTAGGTTTATTTCTTCTGGAACGACGTTCTTGGCAAGGTGTGAAAATATTTTGGAGTTTTCGACTTCCTTCCAGGTAATTTCCATATTTTCCAAATTGAGATGAATTTCGGTGCCATTGGCGATCCGGTGAAATGGCTTATCCTTATTAATGCTGCTCGCTAAAAGATTCCAGGTCTGAGCTCGGAGTTGTGGATGATTCTTCAGCAGGTGAGAGACGGTGGGGTTGTTATTGTCAATCCTGCCGATCTGGATAGATTGACCCTCATCGGATACAAAAGATTGCTTTACCGCAGAACTGTCCTTATCAGGTTTGATCGCAGGAGAGGCGGCGTTACTATCGCCAGAGTGGTATGGCTGACTTGAATCCCTGGTTATTTCCGATGGCAATGAATCAGAGCGTTTGTTTGACCAGGTAAGGGCAGCCGTTTCGCGGTTATAGTAAATACGAGTTCCAGGCTGAATTTTAGTATAGTCTTTGTTCTGGTTCTGCTCTGATTTGATAATATTCCAGGTAGATGGACTGAGTTCTTTATGCTGTATCAGCAACTCTGAAATTGTTGGCTTTTCTACGGTAATCTCTCCAACCAGTATGACGGTTTTTACACTTGGCGCCTGAGTCTGCTGAGGCATTGGTTCATCAGTGTATGCTGTCAGCAAATCCTTGAAGGAACCAGAGTCGTTCGTTTCAGCTGGTTTAATGGTTTTGACGGTGGCTAAACGACTAAATGTGGGTGTGATTACATTGTCCATGTAATATCCAGTAAGTAAAAATTATTGTAATGACGGTTTGTAAGGTTAATGCAATAAATGGGCCAACTAAAATGTGGCAACCCAGTAAATCTCTTGTCAGAAGGATGTGTCATCGTATTAAGCCCCCACTTTAGCAGGCTTTACCCAGGTTATAGGCTATCCAGGACATGGTGTTTTCATTACCGGTAACACTTCCCTGGCAAAATATTGGCACTATGGTCGTCAAAAACCAGACACAATAATGAGTGTAACGTCTGCGATGGGCACGATATTCCAACAGGGGAAAAAAGGCGTCTTCACTCTTGTTTCGGGGGGAGTGCATGCACGGGGACGGCGTCATTTATAGTGATTGCAGACTCATCAGCCAGAGCTTATATTATGAACTAAGGAGAGCTCGAGATGAAAAATGACGATCAAGAGCAGCTAGAAAGTCTATTGTCAATCTTTACTGGCTATCAGGTTGGCACTGTCCTGGCGATTTTATTGGGCATTTTACTGGTTACAATCTATTTGCTGCCTGACGCCGCTATACTCCTGATTATCCTGGCGATAGTCCTTATTGTACCCTATATTTTTTTCAATAAAAGAGACAGCGGTGAGCGAGATGACAAGCTGTGAACCAAAGGCCATTTCACAGAGGCTGTGGTCTTGTTCAGCTTGAAAGGCTGCCTGAAAAATCACGTTCTGGAGTCTTTTATATACATCACCGAGTTATCATGTCTCATTTCTATTTCAAACAGATCACATACCCGGACAAGGTCGCCTAACTTTTTGTAGCCATAGTTTATTGGAGAAAAGGAGGTCTTATTGGATATGTACTGGCCAACACGACCAAGGTGAGACCAGCCATCCTCACCGGCCTCCTGCTCTACTGCCGTTCGTAATAATTTAACCAGCCATGTGTCTCGTCTTAGCTCATTTCGGGATTTCTTCGTCCTGCTTTTGTCGGTGGATTCCTCTTCTTCTTCAGGTAATTCGATATTTTCAGTAAAAATGAATTGTGAACAAGCTTTAACAAATGGTGATGGTGTTTTCTTTTCTCCAAATCCATAAACGGTAATTCCATTTGCAAGAATTCTCATAACCAGCGGTGTAAAGTCACTGTCACTTGTCATCAAGGCGAATGCATCGAGCCTCTGGGTATACAATAGGTCCATGGCATCTATTATCATCGCAGCATCAGTTGCATTCTTACCGGTGGTATAGGCAAATTGTTGGATTGGCTTAATGGCATGCGGGTGCAGTTTTTCTTCCCAACCGGTCAAGCTCTTACTCTTCCAGTTACCATATGCATGCCTGATATTCACTTTGCCATATTTCGATAATTCATCAATAACACCTTCAATAGATTTATGGCTGACGTTGTCACAATCAATGAGCAAAGCTATTTTGTTTTCTTGAGACATCATTAAAATCCTCATCTCTATGAATAGTAAATACGACCAGTAATCTATATTTTACTTACAACAGGAACCATCACATTACAAGTTTGATCTGGCGCCAATATACTGTCAGGAACATCGTAAATAAAAACCCTGTATCAGACTGTGAAACTGATAGAGGGTTAAAGGGGGAGGAGAGAAAACGATACTAATTTCTTATTTGTGATCTTATATGCTTCATAACTTAACGACAATATAGACGATTAAAGAAATGTTGCTTGGCTTCCCACGCCAATTTATTTGCAGTTGGTGACAGGGGAGAGAAAAGGGTAACGTCATTCCCATCAACGGTAACGGTACATTGATATCGACTGGCATTATTTATTGATAACCTTCACTTGCTTATTATCATTATATAAATATATAGTTTAATTATCATGTCTGCTGATTTGAATATCGCGTTTTCAAAAATGTACGAGGATATCTGTGTTATTGCCAGATGATAGAATTTCTGATTGTTTGTAAAAAAGGCAAACGCCTAACCGGCAGCGTGTGGTCTCGATAGTCGATGTCTGATTAAAAACCGTCCACGATTAATTTAAGCGCCTGAATGCCAAGCTAAATGTATACCGATTTTTATAAACTTAAAACCAAACCGTTTCAGATATCTTCTGATCCGTCATTTATATGGCTTGGAGAAAAACACAAGGAAGCCCTGGCCACCTTGAAATACAGTGTTATTGATAACAAGGGGCTTATGCTGCTAACAGGTGATGTCGGTACTGGAAAAACCACCTTAATCAATACCTTGCTCGAGAGCCTTGGCAATGATGTTTACTACGCATCTGTGCCAGATCCGCGGTTAGATTTAATCGATTTTCTGAACTATATCGCTCAGGCCTTTCATATCGACAACGACTTTAAGTCAAAGGGTTCCTTCCTGATTCATTTCGGGTGGTTTCTGGAAACTGTTTATAAACAGAAGAAGAAGGCGCTCCTCATCGTTGATGAAGCCCAACTCCTGACCCAGGACCTGCTTGAGGAAATCAGGTTACTCTCAAATATCAATCGTGACGGCAATCACCTCCTTAATATATTTTTTGTAGGGCAGAACGAATTTAACGAAATACTTCATAGACCTGAAAACCGTGCAGTGACTCAGCGAATCACGCTTAACTATCAAATCAATCCATTGTCACTGGAGGAGACTAAACGTTATATATGGCATCGCCTTAAAGTCGCGGGAGCGTCCCGGTCACTGTTCAGCACGTCCGCTATAAAGGCTATCTCTATCCACTCCGAAGGCATTCCGCGAAGAATAAATGTGATCTGCGACCACTGTCTGCTTACCGGTTATATTGAAGAAAAATCAAAGATTGATGAAAAAATTGTCGAAGATTGTATCAAGGACATCGCGATACCACATTATGATAAAACATCTCAATCAGGCAGAAAGGATGACAAAGAGCAGACACAAGTCGGTAAAAACAAGCATCCCCGCCTGAAAGGAAAAAGGTTTGCCTTGTTTCTGTTATCAATATTGATGCTCTTTCTTATTGTTGCGGCCCTTGTCAATTTTTCTCCTCAAGTATCCGGGAAACTCGTTTCAACCTATCAGAGCGCTGTGGCCTATCTCTCGAGTAAACTTGATTCGGCTCCGGTGGAACAGCGACAAGGCGCAGAGGGGGCACTGGCAGTGCAAAATGAAACATTGTCCAGCGGTGAAACGGCACCTGAAGAATCTGCCGCAATGTCAGCAAAAGAAAAAGAACCGACGCAAACCGATGATCAATCCAGCCTTGTAAATACAAAATCAGCAGCACCGGACGACCATGCAGAAGGAAATGCTGCCGATGGAGCAGTGTTCAATGCAACAGGAGATGCAACGGTGCCCGATCCGCCGGTAAGCTCAACACCTATCGCAGCAGATGGTATAATAGATGCATCGGAATCCTCAATTAAAAAAACAGAAAAGCTCAAAAAAGAGGAAACGATTGCCATGCAAACAAAATCCAATATCCAGGATCAGTCAGAACCTGCTTACCCAACGCCAGTGACAGAAGGTGCTGTGGTGAGGCAGGACTCTCATTCCCTGGAATTGTCTGAAATAAAGGTTGTAGATTCAGCCTCAGAACTACGAGAAGAAAAGGTTGTCATCAGGTTTGAAAATAATTCAAATGATTTATCAACATCCAACCTCGATCAGCTCATTAAACTGGGCCTCAGTGTCAAAAACCGTCAAACGGTCTCTTTAAACATCTCCGGGTATACTGACTCTGCCGGACCCGAGCAATACAACAATAGACTCTCGCTCGTCAGAGCCAATATGGTCAAGAGCTATCTCCTTGGACTCGGTATCCATCCAGACCGAATGAACGTGCAGGGCCTTGGCAGTCAAAACCCTATTGCTGACAACACGACGCAAGCGGGTCGACGCCTGAACAGGCGGGTGGAAGTTGAGATGCTAAGCCCCTGAAACCAGGCACCGTTAAGTTATCTTTCAAGCAACAAAGCAGAGAGCCAGTTTAAGACAGTCAATCTGTGTAAAACGGGTTAGAAATTCAATAGAACATGAAGGTGTGATTGTCCAAACAGTTTATACAACAGTTGTTTAACTGCACGCTTGTTTGACGTTAAGAGGTCCGGGAGAGAGCTCATCTGCTACATGATTTTGAGGGATTTCTCTTTATTGAGTCGCTCGATACTGGTGATGGCGTGCTTCTTGACATTTAGGATATGTTGCCGCAGGATCGAGGTTGCACCATCCAGGTCAGAGGCTGCGATATGTTCATATAATTTTATATGTTCTGAGTCCACCCTGTCCATGGGGGTGAGGAAAAGAACATTGCCCCGGTATTTAAGATAGAGGAGATCAAAGAGCGATTTCAAAGTATTGACCTGTATGGTGCATCCTGAAAGACCGGCCAGCTTCAGATGAAATTCCCTGTCTTTTAACAGCCGTTCCTTCAAGTAGATGTCCCGTACTGCTTGCAAATGACTTTCCAGGCTCCTTTTGAGGTTTTTGAGGCGTGTCTTGTTCATTCTGGCTATTGTTTTTGGCAACAGTGATGTCTCTATTATCTCCCTGAAATCATATATCTCTGTGATTTCTTTTAAACTGATCTTTTCGGTGAAATAGCCGCGATTGGGCTCATGCCGAACCAACCCCTGATCCTCAAGTCTTTTCAGGGCCTGAATTATCGGAGTGGTGCTCATTCCCAGCCGTTTTGCAAGATCGCCATAGGAAACCCTTTGTCCCGGGGTGATATCGTTGACGAAAAACATTCGCCTGATACCCATATAAGCCTCCTGGGCACTCGCGCCCGGGCTCATTTTCTTCTTTATATTTTTTGGCTTCATGAGCAACACAGATATACCAAAAGAGTATTAAAATCAAGTATAATTAGACAATTAATACGCTCTTATTGGTGCCGCTATCTTGCTCAATATATTTGAAATTGCTTGACAAATATATTGTTTATGGTGTAACAAAAAGAAAATATGATTAAAAATCTGATCAAATAAGTGATCAGATAACTGGCGCCCATATAAGCGAGGCGATGAAATGGCTTTATCATTTATGGAAGGTAATGAGGCGCTGGCCAGGGGCGCGATCGCGGCGGGTTGCAATTTTTTTGCAGGTTATCCTATTACACCGGCTACGACCATCTTTAACAATATGTTGAGAATGTTGCCTGGCCAGGGTGGCATTTGTCTGCAGGGGGAAGATGAAATTGCCTCTATGGGATACTGCATCGGCGCCTCTCTGGCTGGGAAAAAAGCCCTTACTGCAACCTCGGGCCCAGGTATCAGCTTATACAGTGAGCAGATTTCTTTTGCTGTTGGAAGTGAGATCCCTCTGGTCGTCGCCGACGTGCAAAGACTGGGTCCTTCAACAGGTTCTGCAACCAGAGGGGCTGATAGTGATATCCAATTCCTGAGATGGGGGAGTACCGGGGGCGTGCCCGTTATTGTTCTTGCACCAAAAGATGTCCTCGACTGTTACCTCCTTGCCGTTCATGCCTTTAACTATGCTGAAGAGTTCAGGTGCCCTGTCTTTATTGCTTCAAACAAGGAGATTGGCCTGACCAAGCAGAGCATCGATCTGGATAGTGTATGCCTGCCGCCGGTTATCAATAGGAAATTATTTTCCGGGAAAGCCTATTTGCCCTTTGATGCAATGCCAGCTGAGTCTCCGCTGTTTCTTCCCATTGGCGACCAGACGCTGGTGAGGACCACCTCATCAACTCATGGTGCGGATGGTTTCATAACCACTGATCCCCAGGTGATTGCAAAAAATCAAGAACGATTACGGGAGAAAATCGAGAGTGCTGCTGAAAGAATCACCCTTTTTGATGAAGACATAAAAGAAAATTCAGAGATCCTGATTATTAGTTATGGTATCACCTCATCAGCTGTAGGGGATGCGGTGAAAATCCTCGGCCAGAGTGATGTCGAAATTTCAACACTTACCCTGAAGACATTGTGGCCTGTGCCGGAGAAGTTGCTGCGTGAAAGGGCCAGATCGTTTCGTCGTATCATTGTCTTTGAGATGAATCTGGGCCAGTACATCCAGGAAATACGACGAGTACTGTGTGACAAAGAGGTGGAGTTTTACGGTCAGATGGATGGTGTGTTGATATCTCCTCGAAAGGTTATGGAGGTGATTACCAATGGATAGTTTCTTGAATAAGAGCCGCCCCCCGGTCTACTGTCCAGGCTGTACACACACAACGATAGCTGCCAAACTTGACAGGGCCATGGTCTCGCTTGGTCTTCAAGCCGATAAGACGGTCATCGTGACCGACATCGGCTGTTCGGGGCTCTTTGATACCTTTTTTAATGTTCACGCCCTCCATGGTATTCACGGGCGAGCCTTAACCTACGCAACCGGGCTCAAGCTCGCTGATCCCGAGCTCACGGTAATCGCCACAATGGGAGACGGTGGGCTGGGCATCGGTGGAGCGCATGTCCTGTCGGCATGCAGGAGGAATTTGGATATCACCCTTCTTGTTTTAAATAATTTCAACTTCGGTATGACAGGCGGGCAATTCTCGCCTACGACTCCCACAGAAGCGGTGGTGAGTTCAGATTTTCTCAATCAGGCAGAGAGTCCGATTGATATCTGTGCAATCGCTGAGAGCGCAGGGGCCACCTACGTGGCGAGATGTTCAGGGTTGGACCGAGATCTTTCAGATCAGATTGCCCTTGCTATCAGTCATAACGGTTTTGCAGTCGTTGAGACCCTTGGCATGTGCACCGGGCGGTATACGAAAAATAACCGCCTGACACCGGCAATGCTTGAACAGTTGAAATTGGAAATGCCGATACCAGCAGGGGTTGTAACCAGAAATCAAAGACCCGAGTATGGCACTCGTTACCGGTCCCTGTCCAAAAAAAGCAGCGGCTTTCCCGCTCCGGTCACCATCGAAAAGAAAATTGATATACCTGACTACCAGCGTTATGAAATAGCAATTCTAGGTAGTGCAGGAATGAGGATTATTACTGCCGGAGATATCATCTGTCATGCAGGTCTTTCTGCCGGCATGAATGTATCCATGAAAAGTGACTACGATATTACCGTTCTTCGGGGACCATCGGTGAGCGAAATTTTAATATCTCCCGAGAAAATAGGTTATTCGGGGCTGGAATCACCAAGTGTGGTTCTGGCCTTGAGTGATGAAGGTGTTCAAAGACGAAAATCTGTTTTTGCAGGTTTGCAGCCAGAGACTTTTATTATAAGAGAACAGAGTATCACTCTGCCCGAGACACGGGCCACTGTGTATGACGTCGATTTTGCCCCATTGAAGATCAAAAAACAGGACTGGGCTCTTGCCGCTGTCGGTATTCTGGCAAAAAAAACAGAGGTGATCAATTATGAAATGGTTGAGCAGGCATTGCAATCACGATTTACAGAGGATACCTACCTGGCTGGGATGGAACTAATTAATAAAGTTTTCGACAACACTGTTTTTTAGCAAGGGGGAAACGTTATGGAGACTTTACGTGCTTTGAAAATTGAGGAAATGAATCCGGGGGTCTCAACCGGTCTTGAATGGAATACCAGCAGGCAGACCGGTGAGCTAGCGGTGACCTCCCCGGTTGACGGCAGATTGCTCGCCAAAGTGGCTCTTGCATCGGAAGATGATTACCGGAACTGTGTTACTGCCGCCGGAAAGGCTTTTCTTAAGTGGCGGACTGTGCCGCCCCCGAAACGGGGAGAAGTGGTTCGCCAGATCGGTGATGGTTTGCGTGCGAAAAAGAACGAACTCGGCACCCTGGTGTCCTGGGAAGTGGGAAAATCACTCCAGGAAGGGCTGGGTGAAGTTCAGGAAATGATCGATATTTGTGACTTTGCCGTGGGACAGTCACGACAGCTTTATGGTTTTACCATGGCCTCTGAGCGGGAGGAGCATCGCCTTTATGATCAGTATCATCCCCTCGGGGTGGTTGGTATTATCAGTTCCTTTAATTTTCCGGTTGCAGTCTGGTCATGGAACGCCATGCTTGCAGTGGTCTGTGGTGATACCTGCCTGTGGAAACCGTCGTCAAAGACACCCCTGACTGCCATCGCGACCCAGCATATTCTCGCGGAGGTGATCAGGGATAATAATCTGCCGGAGGGTCTTTTCAACCTGGTTATCGGGGCTGGTTCGACAGTGGGGGAACAACTGCTCCACGACCCCGATATTCCACTGGTATCCATCACCGGATCCACCAGGGTAGGGCGTCGCGGTGCAGGAGTGGTTGCTTCGAGATTTGGCCGGACCATTCTGGAACTGGGCGGTAACAATGCAATTATTCTGACCCCACAGGCAAACCTTGAACTGGCCGTACCGGCAATAGTCTTCTCGGCTGTTGGCACAGCCGGGCAGCGGTGTACGACGACAAGGCGTCTTATCGTACATGAGTCAATATTTGATACGGTTAAGCAGGTCCTCATCAAGGCATATGGCTCCGTCAGGATCGGGTCCCCGCTTGATGAAAAAAATCATGTGGGACCGCTGATCGATCTGCCTGCGGTGGCAGCATATCAAAAGGCATTGCAGGAGCTGCAAGAACAAGGTGGAACGGTCATCTGTGGCGGGACGGTTCTCGAAGGTGATGGCTTTGAGTCGGGCTGTTACGTTGATCCGGTACTCGCGGAGGCGGAAAATAACTATCCGATCGTCCAGGAAGAGACCTTTGCCCCCATTCTTTATCTGCTTAAATACTCTGGTGGGGTCGAAAACGCGATCTCCATCCAGAATGATGTCACTCAGGGACTGTCTTCTTCTATTTTCACCGAGAATCTCAGAGAAGCTGAGCTTTTTATTTCAGCGTCCGGCTCCGATTGTGGCATAGCCAATGTAAATATAGGCACCTCCGGGGCGGAAATTGGTGGAGCTTTCGGCGGGGAGAAAGAAACCGGCGGGGGCAGGGAATCAGGTTCGGATGCCTGGAAAGGCTATATGCGTCGGCAAACTAATACGATTAACTACGGTAATGCTCTGCCTCTTGCCCAGGGAATCAAGTTCGAGCTGTAAGAATTTTAAAATGTGTGGATCGGCTAATAAATGAAGGAGTTATTGTATGCAAACCACCACTGAACTGACAGATTATATGAATTTTACCACTCTTCTGGATGATGAGGAACGTTTGGTCAGGGAGACTGCCCGCACTTTTATCAATGAGCAGGTCCTGCCAATTATCGACGGATATGCACAGGATGAGCGGTTCCCAAGCCATCTGGTTCCAGTCATGGGTGAGATGGGATTCTTTGGTCCAACCCTGCCCGAAAAGTACGGCTGTGCCGGACTCTCCAATGTTGCCTATGGATTGCTGATGTATGAACTCGAACGTGGTGATTCTGCATTGCGGAGTATGGCGTCTGTCCAGGGTTCTCTGGTGATGTATCCGATTTATGCGTACGGCAGCGCGCTTCAAAAAGAGTACTGGCTCCCCCGAATGGCAACTGGTGAGGTAATTGGCTGTTTCGGCCTCACCGAGCCTGATCATGGATCCAACCCGAGCGGCATGCGAACAAAGGCTGTCCGTGAGCCTGGCGGGAAATGGAGGCTGAACGGTACCAAGATGTGGATAACCAATGGAACCTTGGCCGATGTCGCGGTTGTCTGGGCGAAAGCGGAGGAAGGGATACGCGGATTTCTCGTGGAAAAGGGAACTCCCGGTTTTTCAGCACCGCAGATGAAAGGCAAGTGGAGCCTGCGGGCATCGGTCACTTCAGAACTCATTCTCGATAATGTGCTGGTCGATGAAGAGAAGAGCCTCCTGCCGGAGGTGGTCGGTATCAAGGGGCCACTGGGGTGTCTCACCCAGGCGCGCTATGGCATCGCCTGGGGAGCACTCGGGGCGGCTGATAACTGCTACCAGACTGCCCTTGAATACGCGAAAGAGAGAATACAGTTCGATAAACCGATTGCAGCTTTTCAGCTCCAGCAGAAGAAGTTGACGGAGATGGTCACTGAACTGACAAAGGGACAACTCCTGGCATTGCAGCTGGGTCGACTCAAAGACCGGGGGGAATACAGTCCTGCTCAGGTATCAATGGCCAAAATGAACAATGTTGCAATAGCCCTTGATATCTGCCGTGTTGCACGTACCATGCTTGGTGCCAACGGAATCATGGGGGAGTACCCGATAATGCGCCATGCAAATAATCTGGAGTCGGTCTATACCTATGAGGGGACCCATGACATGCATACGCTCATTGTCGGCCAGGAGGTAACCGGAATCGCCGCATATCGTTAAATTGGCTGGCGCCGCAAGGCCACCCCGCCTTCTCAGAAGTTCTGTTTCTTAGCGCCCTGGAGGAAATTGATGAATAAGCGTATCAACTCAGTACTTGTACTCGGACTTGGCAAGGTCGGCTACCTGGTAGGGCTTTTACTCCATGAAACAGGGTTCAGGGTTCTTGGAGGCGATGTAAACCCGATTGTGTCGCTGCCTTTTCCCAGCAAAAAAATAGACGTTACCAACAGTGCTGATCTGGGTGATGCTCTCAAAGGGCAAGATGCCATCATTTCCTGCCTGCCTTATAATTTCAACCTCGAGGTAGCACGGCTTGCGGCACAGAGTGGAACACACTATTTCGACCTCACTGAAGATGTTATCGCCACGAAAGAGATTAAGGAACTGAGCGGGAGTGCTCCCTGCATTATGGCCCCGCAATGTGGACTGGCGCCTGGGTTTATTGGCATTGTCGGGGCCTCTCTGGCAAGCAGATTCGACAAGATTAGATCGATCAAACTACGGGTCGGCGCACTGCCAAAACATCCGACCGGCCTGCTTGGTTATGCTTTTAACTGGTCTCCGGAGGGAGTGGTCAATGAATACCTGAACGATTGCGAGGTCATTGAAAATGGTGTGCGAAAGTGGGTGTCCCCGCTGGAATGGATTGAAAAGATAGCCATTGATGGACTGCAGCTGGAAGCCTTCACCACCTCAGGCGGGTTGGGAACAATGTGCGAAACCTACGAAGGGCTGGTGGAGAACATCGATTATAAATCGATCCGTTATCCAGGACATGCTGCCCTGATGAATTTCTTTTTGCATGAGTTGTTGATGCGTGAAGACAGAGGGGGAGCAGGTAAAATCCTGGTTAACGCAAAACCTCCTGTCAGTGAAGATGTCGTTTATGTCCACGCCTCTGTCGAGGGCTGGAAAGACCACAATCTGTCCCGCGAAGAGTTTGTCAGGACCTACGTGCCCCTTGATATCGCCGGTGGTACCAGAAGAACGATTGCCTGGACAACAGCTGCTTCAATCTCGGCGGTGGTTGAAATGGTGAGCAATGGATCCCTGCCTGCAAGGGGGTTTGTCAAGCAGGAAGAGATTCCTCTGGATGCTTTTTTAGCTACCCGCAATGGTCGACTCTATGCCGGAAAGCCCCATGGAGGGAAAGGCGCGTCATCTGTTTGATAATTGATACCGAGCATCCTGGAAACGCAGTGCTGAGCAGTACGACATTGGACCAGATGACACAACAGGATCAGCAAATCTTCTGACCGCAATTTCAACAATCAATTGATTCCTGGACAGCACACCAACTGAAATCTGAATTATTAATTTGTCATATTTTTCCCCGGGTGTTTTACCAAACCCCGTACAACGTCTATTCAATTTTCAGACAGCGCAGGCTGACCATTTTCAAAATCAGAAAAAAGAAAAATGAAATAAAAAAACATGTAACTTTTTTCTACCACTGACGTTTATAAATTATAGAGATAAACCGGTGGACATTATCACGGGAACAGATTCGTTTGTGATCAGCGAAACAACTCAAAGGCCAAATACCTTGTCATGGTAGAAAAATACCGGCAATTTTACTCAGACTATAAGAATAAACTGTACAACTATCTGCTTTACAAGAGTGGAAATAGTGATCTTGCCAATGATATAACGCAGGAAAGTTTTACCCGCCACTTCAAACATTATGGCAAACAGGCGGTGGCTTCGCCGACCCTCCTTTTCACCATCGCGCGCAATGTCCTTGTTGACTATCAGAGAGATCAAACCAGGTTTCGGCGTGCGGACATTCCAGTTCAGAAGGCAACTCCTGATGTGGAAAGATCATCTATTGCTAAAGAAGAGTATTTACACATTCATGACGCCATAAAGACGCTTCCGGAGCAGGACAGGGAAATTCTCATCCTGGCGGTTGGAGGCATGGCCTATAAAGAAATTTCAACCATTTTCGATTTAAGTATCACCAATGTGAAGGTGAAAATACACCGGTCGAGAACTAAAATCCGTAACATACTAAACAACAAGGTGTAATGATGGATCACTTTATAAGTATGTATATCGATGATGAAATGTCATTGGAAGAGAAGATACTGTTCATAAATACTATTCACGGGAATGAGGCTTATAGAAATGATGCAGTATCGATGCTGGAACAGGAAAAGAAATTGGTTACGACACTGATACGACCTTTACCAGAAACAGCTTTGCCATTTTCAAAAGCACATCGCTCCATCCATTCCATCGGTCTGGCACTGGCCGCATGTGTGTTGCTTGTCGTATCTTTCCTGGCAGGAGTAAACCTTAATTCACTCAATGGATCGCCGCACCAGAATACTGCACTGATTCCGCGCACTGTTCAACACCGCTTTGTTCTTCACCATCTGGGATCAGCTCAGGTGGAGATCACAGGGAGCTTCACGGAGTGGCAAAAAATCCCCTTAATACCAGCCGGTTCAGAAGGATATTGGGAAATCACGCTGGATGTTCCCGTTGGCGAGCATAGATACTCATTTGTGATTGACAGTAACAAACTTCTTCCTGACCCGACCGTGGCAACCAAAGAACCTGACGATTTTGGTAGTGTCAATTCAATACTCTTCGTGGAGAGTTAGCATGGGGCCGCACTTTTATCTAAGCCGCATGTGGCTGACATTATTATTTTTTGTCTTGCTCATTACTGCCTGCACACCAAAACACTCTATCCAGCTGCATGAGGATTCCATTTCCCTCTATTATCAAAATAAGGAAGCAGAAGAAGTTCTTTTTGCCTCCTCGATTGACCAGTACCGGCTTCATCCGGCACGCAGGAGAGAGGGCGGCAGTTGGGAGGTTGTTGTACCCAGGGCAAAGGAATTTTCTTATTTCTATCTTGTGGATAAA
>NODE-157-length-24461-cov-4.91162_pt1 | contig 24461 bp, 29 predicted proteins | sample MGYA00139097_ERZ477577 | MGnify/ENA metagenome assembly ERZ477577
ATGAAGATGCACCTGGAGGAGCTGAAGATGTAAAAGGTACTAAGTTTAAAGGTGGTAAGAAATTTTACTCTGGAATGCTCATTAGACAAGCAAAATAATAAATAACCTAAGCCCTTCTCGCATTTGTGAGAAGGGCTTTTTAATCAATCGCAAAATGAAACTACTATTATCAAAAAATGCATTGTTTGCAATGATGATTTTGTTCGTTGGGTTTACAGCGAACGCACAAAAAGGCAAAAAAAAGAAAGCCGACAAACAAACTGCTGAATGGCGTTATGAATTACAAGGAATGGGAACCGGATCTAGCGGAACTTATCTCGTAAAAGTATGGTCTTATTCAAAAAATGCTAATGTCGCCATGGAGCAAGCAAAGAAGAATGCTATACACGGAGTTATTTTTAAAGGATTCTCTGATGTGAAAGGTGGGCAATCACAAAAGCCTTTAGCTCGTGACCCAAATGTTGAACAAGAAAAAGCTGACTTCTTCAAAGATTATTTCGCTGATGGCGGAAAGTACATGAAGTTTGTTAGTGTAACTAATGATGGTGCTGTTGCCGCTGGAGACAGAATCAAAGTTGGTAAAGAATATAAGGTTGGTGTAATCGTTTCAGTGAGTAAAGAAGCTTTGAGAAAAGACTTGGAAGCTGCTGGAATTATTAAAGGTTTATCATCAGGGTTTTAAGATTTATACGTATGAAACGTAGTACAATTAAATTCTTAAGTGTAGCATTGATTGCACTATCAACTGTAACAATATCTACTTCTTGTGCTCCACAAAAGCACACAGCTGCGAACTATAACATCGAAACAGAATGTATGGGTGTCGAGTTAGATGGTTCACAAACTGTTAAAGCTTGGGGAAGAGGAAAAGATAGAAATGATGCAGTTGAGCAGGCAAGAAAAAATGCCGTTCGAGATGTTATTTTCAAAGGGATCCGGAAAGGAAGCGATGAATGTAACATGAAACCCTTAATTGTTGAAGTACAAGCCCAGGAGAAATACGAAGATTATTTCTTTGCGTTTTTCGCTGATGGTGGTAAGTATGCCGAATTTGTGTCAGACGTCGATGAATCATTATTTCCAAAGATTGGGAAAGATCGCCGTGCACAAGGATCAGAAGTATCTTACGGTGTAATTATCCGTGTATTAAGACAAGAATTAAAAAGACAATTAAAACAAGATAACATACTTAAATAGTAACATTATGAAAAAAAGAGTTCTTATTTTATTCGGTGCATTATTATGTACTACAATGATTTTCGCTCAGGCTAAAAAGCCTACAATTATGGTTGTGCCTAGTGATGCTTGGTGCAACACAAACGGTTACATGATGGAGTTTGATAACCAAGGAACAACAGTTAAAATTCCTAACTACAAACAAGCATTTCAGGAAAACACTGATTTACTTTTAGTAATCAGTAAAATAAATGGCCTAATGGCTGAAAGAGGTTTTCCATTAAAGAATATGGAATCGGCAATCAAGACATTGGAATCAAATAGTGCTGAAGATGCAATGATTAGCTCTAAAGATTCTGGATCGGAAGGTGCTGAAAGCCCTATCGACAAATTGAAGGCAATTGCAAAGGCAGATATAATCATGCAGTTGACATGGACGGTTAATCAAAATGGACCTGAGAAGTCAGTTACTTTTAATTTGCAAGGGTTAGATGCATATACTGATAAGCAAGTTGCCACTGCAGCTGGAACAGGTGCACCTTCTTTCTCCGCTGAATTACCAGTTTTGTTAGAAGAGGCTGTATTGGCTCACTTAGACAACTTCAATGCTTCTTTGATGACTCACTTCGATGATCTTTTTGAAAATGGTCGTGAGGTAATTCTTCGAATCAAAAGATGGGATGATTGGGATGAAGATTTAGAGTCTGAATTCGGTGATGACGATGAAGAATTGGGTATAATTATTGAAGACTGGGTTGCTGACAATACAGTTAAAGGTAGGTTTAACACTACGGATGCTACAGAGAATATGATGTTATTCGAACAAGTAAGAATCCCATTGTACTATGAAAAAGATGGTAAGCAAAGAGCTATGGATACAAGACGTTGGGCGCGTGGTCTAAGTAAGTATTTGAAAAACGAGCCTTTTAACATTGTAAACAAAGTTGTTACTAAGGGATTGGGTCGAGTTACGATTTATCTTGGAAGTAAGTAGTATTAATCAACTAAACAAAGAAAATGAAAAGTATAACTAAAAACATTCTTGTTGCTTCCGCTATGGTACTTGTTTCAAGCCTAAGCTTCGGACAGTCTAGTAAAGATGCTGCGAGAATAGCAATGACAGCATATGTTCCTCAACAAATTGAGCACATGCCGTCTTCAGCTAGAAAGATGCTTGCTAACAAGCTTGGACAAGTTGTGACTAAAAATGGAATTGGTGGAGGTTCTTTAAATCCACGTTTCATCATAGCTCCAAATATTACGGTATTGACAAAGGATTTGACGGCCTCTGCTCCACCGATGACAGCAATGACGTTGGAAGTTACAATGTATATTGGTGATGGAATCGATGGAACTCTGTTTGAAACAGAATCAATTACAGTGAAGGGTGTTGGAACGAATGAAACGAAAGCTTATATAGCAGCGTTGAAGCAAATCAAACCTAAGCATCCAGACCTTACTGCTTTCATGGAAAGAGGAAAGCAAAAGATCATTGATTATTATGCTGCTAAATGTGATTTCATAATAAAAGAGGCACAAACGTTAGAAGCTCAAAATAAATTTGAGGAGGCTATCTATACTTTGATTACGGTTCCTGAAGTTTGTAAGGAGTGCTACGATAAGTGTATGGATGCTGTAGCTCCAATTTACAAGAAGCAAATCGATAGAGAATGTAAGATTAAACTTGGTGAAGCTCAGACTACTTGGAATGCTGCTCAAGATATGGCTGCCGCAGAAACTGCTGGTGCAATCTTGGCGACTATCGCTCCTGAGGCATCTTGCTTTGGAGAAGTAAAAGCACTTAACAATAAGATTGCTGCTAAAGTAAAACTTATCGGCGAAAGAGAATACAAATACCAATTGAAGGAACAAGCTCAAGAGAGTGAGAGAATTCAAGCGGTTAGAGATATAGGTGTTGCTTATGGGAAAGGACAACCAAAAACCGTTGTATACAATACACGCAGCTGGTATTAGTCTAATCTCAAACTAAACATTAAAGAGTCTTTCGTAGTGAAAGGCTCTTTTTTTTTGCTTGAGACTATTAAATATAAAATTCGCTCATTATCCGTATCAAGACATTACTTGTACGAGAAGCTATTGACTTTTTTTTTGAAACCTAGAGTCCCCTATCCTACTTTTTGGTTCATTCTAATTTGTTGATGAAGCCACGTGGTAGCTTCATCCTCACTTTTAAATGTTTTTACTGGATAATCAACTTTTTTGATCTTGAAGTAAAAATTAGCAAGTATACGCTGAGCCAGCTCTTTGATAACCAAAGCTAAAGCCAACGTGTAACCGGCATCTTTATGTAGATCTAGTTTTCTTGCTTCCGGTGTAATTGAACCATATTGCCCGGCAACGCTCAATATTGCTTTTGGTTTATTATTCGATAAGATTTCCATTGCATCTGAAATGCCTAATAGTTGGTCGCAGTCGATTTCGTATGGTGTATCTATTAAAAAACGATTCTCAATAATACCATCATGACGCATAGTCACTGTGCAAAATTCAAGCTCTATTTTTTGGACGTAATTCAGTGTGTTAGGTATGAGCGAATTCTAAAATTAGTCTTTTTTTTTCATTCAAAGGAAAAAGGAATACTCCGAAATATTTAAAGCGAAAAAGGCTGATTATTAGCACTAGATCGATGACCAATATCATTGATAACATTGATCTTTACGTCGGCTATTTAGAGGAAATCAAAGTATTTTTGTTTAAACAATTAAAATTCATTCTATGAAAGTAAAAACTACTCTATTAACTGCATTTGCCTCTATGCTTATGTTAAGTTCAATTAGTTACTCACAGAATTATTATTGCGTGAGGAGTACGGACGCTGACGCTAGCTTGTTAACCGTCGATGTGTCAAATGGTAATTTGATAGATTCCATTGGTGTTTCTATTGTTGGAAGTATGTATGGTGTAGACGGATTTAACGGAATGGCTGAACACCATTCTACTGGAGACATTTATGTGGCAATTAAAGATCAGAATGGTGATAGACAACTCGGTATAATAAACCCCATGAACGGAGAGATCACGAGTATTGGGATTATAGACTTTAAATGTTCAAGTATAACATTTGATGGAAACGGAGTACTGTATGGAATGGCCGGAGATGATTCAACGGCATTATATACTATCAGTACGGTAGACGCAACTAGCAACTTGATTTATCAGTATTCATCGGCCGGTAATGATGGTGAAGGGATATGTGTAAACACCACAGATGGGTTATTGTACAGATATGATGGTGGTTCTTACGGCGCATTAACGTCTTTAGATCTTGGAACTTTAACTGAAACATTCATTGATTCCTTGGAAAATATTGACACTTGGGGGCCTGGTTTATATTATGACGCATTTAGCAATGATTTTACCATGGCTGCAGGAGACACCTATTATAAGATAAGTACAACTGGGGTTGTTACATTGTTAGGGGATGTTGTTGTTCACAATTGGGATGGAAGTTTCAAAGGATTGGTAAAGATTAATTATGCTAATCTTAATGATGAAAACGAATCACCAATTACAGTTTACCCAAATCCTTCATCAGGGAACGTTGCAATAGAAACGGATATGAATTATTCTTTAGATGTTGTAAATATTTCTGGTCAAGTAGTTCAAAGTCATAATAATGCTAAGAATATATCTATTGAAACGCCAGGAGTTTACTTCTTAAGGTTCACTGGAGAAAATGGAACATCTGTTAAAAAGATTGTCATAAAGTAATAAAGCTTCATGACTCTACAAACGCTGGAGATACTTCTTCAGCGTTTTTTTTATCCTTCATAAAAGTCTCTTCTCCGATTAGACTTCACCTCCCTCCTTCTCTGTGCCGGCTGTGAAAACTTTACAGGTTAGGCTACACCGCTAACCTGGGATCAAGGTTGTCTTAAAACCAACAAAATCTTCATTGATAAATTGTCCAGACTGACATTAATCAATTAAATCAAAAAAACATCTATTTTCACTTGTATAAACTACCATGCCACCACCTTTTTATCGTGTGTTGCGATTCGGATTACTCCATCCAAGATCTTAAAAATAAAGATAACACAAAGCACTTAAATATTATCGTGAACAATATTACATTCTAATGTCAATGATCTTTGTCACCTAATAGATTTTGGATCTTTATAACTTTACAAAAAAAAGTCATTTGATGAATATGAAAAGAATAAATATACGCCCTTTGATTGCAGTTCTTTTTTTTATTGCTTTTGTTTTTTCAACCAGTGCACAAAGGCGTACTGTCCTTGAAATCGGAACAGGTTCATATCTTGGTTTTTGCCCGGATATTGAGACTCACCGAATTAATTTAAGACTAAATAACCCGAACGCTATTCTGTTAGAGTGCCATGTGTCAGATTCCATGGAATTTGTAGATGGATTATCACTGGCGAATGCTATGTTTGGAAGTTATCCCTCTGGTTTAATCGATCGCTATAAGTTTGCCTCTGAATCAAACGTTGACGTCTCACGAAATAACTGGGACGGGATTGTAGATGAAAGAGAAGGAATGACGCCAATAGTTAATGTGGACGTCATTAATCAGTATTGGAACCCTCAAACAAGAGAGGTGACTGCGACTTTAGAAGCTACATTTCTATCTGATGAAGCAGGCGACTTCCGGTTTAACTTATTCGTCGTGGAAGATAGTGTGACAGGAATTGGCCCAGGCTATGACCAAACAAATTACTACAATGGTTCTGTTGGCCATATATACTATTTAGCTGGCGACCCTATTATTGGCTATGTACATAGAAATGTAGAGCGAGCATTTCTTGGAGGGACATGGGGAACACAAGGTGTTATACCTGGTACAGTTTCGAATGGATCAACCTACACCATTGATTATTCATACACCCTTCCTTCTAATTATAATGAAAATCAAATTTACCTTGTTCCAATTGTACAACATTTTAGTTCATCTTTAGAGGATAGAGAAATTTTGAATGCAAATATCACTCCTTTACAATTGTCTTTTGCTGGGAATGATGAATTAGCTCAGAATCAATTTAACCTCTTCCCTAACCCAACTTCAGGTGTATTTACACTTCAATTCGAAGATGTTCAGCCATCGGTAAAGATTATATTGAAAAACAACTTGGGTCAAATTATTGCTAATTCTTTTTACACAAAGACTAGGTCAATCGAGGCCTCAATTGAAGAGACGAAAGGGGTCTATTACTTGGAAGTAATTACTGAATCAGATTTTCAAATTGTAAAAATCGTAAAGCAGTAATAATTTGGAAATAAGAGATCGCGGATTACAAACTTAAAAGAACAGTCTCTAATTTTGACCGAACCTCGTTTGCTAATGGAGCCAGCGCTTCACTTTGAACACTCTCCATAGCAACTACAGGGTTGATCACAGAAACAAATACTGATTCCCCTTTTTCATACACTACTACATTGCATGGCAATAATAGGCCTATATTATCTTCTGCTTGCAAAGCTTTGTAGGCAAAGCCAGGGTTACAAGCTCCTAAGATTTCGTATCTAGGAATATTGACATCTAGTTTTTTCTTTAGCGTTGACTGCATGTTGATGTTAGTGAGTACGCCAAAGCCTTCATATTTAAGTGCTTCCGTTGTTTTTTCAATTACATTCTCAAATGAGGCATGCTTGATTTCTTTACTAAAATAATAGCTCATTAGTGATGTTTTTGTTCAATTTAAGCTGATTCCCTACCGACCTTTTAGCCTTTAACTAGTTCTTTTTCGATAATCTCTTTTAAAGATGATTTAGGTAAGGCTCCTGCTTGCATCATCGGCTGTCTTCCATCTGTTGGTATAAATAGAAGGCTAGGAATGCTTCTAATTTGGAATGCCCCAGCTAATTCACGCTCTACTTCTGTGTTTACCTTGTAGATTTTCAATTGATCGCCGTATTCCTCCGATAGCTCTTCGAGAATTGGAGCGACCACCTTACAAGGCCCGCACCAATCTGCATAAAAATCAATTATTGCGGGAACACTATCTTGATATTTCCACTCCTTTGATTTTTCATAATCGAAAATATCTGATTTAAATAGATCTGCTGTCAATTTAATTGTTGCCATAATTTCTTTTTTTTACAAATATCCATATTCTCCTTTCCTTCTAAAGTGACTTAGATTACTTAACGGATTAAGTTTGCTTTAAAATCGAGTGTTAAATACGGTTACTCTTCATTAAATTGTCTAACTTAATCGATGACCACGCGCTTCGTAATCTTCTGATTATCATTTGAAAGAGTTACAAAATACACTCCCGGATTTAAGTGTGTCAGATGCATTTGCACATCGCTTTCTTTTAATGATCTCTCATCGATAATATTACCACTCAAATCAGTAATTTGAATAGAATTCGTTATCGAAGTACTTCTTAATCGTAACGTGAAATTACCATCATTTGGATTTGGATAAATCTGAAAACTGGATGCTTCTTCATTTTTATCCAATGATGCATTTGGACAACCGACAAGATCCAGAGCACAAACAATTCGTGGGCATAAATAATTTACGACTGTATCTAAATATGAATTTGATTTAGTCAAACTCATTCCAGGATTTGTTAATAAGCCCTGATCATTATAGGTCCCTCCTGCTGGATGTGGAATATCCCAAGTAGTAAAATCCCAAAAATTCCAAGGTGAATATTCTGTTGTTGCCGTTATGAATGGATATAGTCCATCAAATCCGGAATTATTTAGATCTGCCTGAGTTGTATAAACATCCGAATAGGAAACGGAAGAAAAAGGTGTATTATTACCGTGAAAAGCTTGTCTTCTCTGAATTCCCTTAGCTCCGGAACAATTCGTTACAAAATCACCTGTAGTTTGAACGATGATCGCTCCAAAATCGTATGGCGCAAAGGGGTCAAAAGGGAGTCCAAAGCTAACCATTGGAACGTCTCCAGCTTCTATCCATGTTGAATCACTCACATACCCTCCCATATTAAATGCAAAATGAATATTACTACTGTAACTAGGATTGTTAGCAATTGTTAATGGTCTTTGTTGTGTTCCATAGACATTCCCAGAAAGTGAGGAATCTACGTATGACTGAATTGTAGATGGGTTGATGAATTTAGAAAGGGTCATTTCTTCATAGCGGTCGAGGAATGCTAAACTTGCGCTAATTTGACCACCAACACCAAGTCCTCCACTAATTATTCGACTTGTATCGATCCCAAAAGTATTACCTTGAACATCCACGTCGTTTCTAAGATGTCGAACTAGTGTGAATCCATCTTGAGCAGCACGGTATTGCGCATTAATATAAGTTCCTGTTCTTATTTCTTGTGAAGATGCTACGGGATTCCAACCTAATCGATAACTATATGAAATAGCGACAAATCCACGTTTAGCTAGCTTGTTGCATAAATGAACAATTGCCGAGTCTTTTCTTTCTCCATAAGGCATTCCATTAATTGGAACAGGTAAAAACTCACCATCATGTGCAATAATAACAACAGGACGTTCGGTTTCCGAATCGCCAACAGGCTCATAAACATCCATGTACAAAGTATCCAATGATGGAGAGCCTGTTATGACAGTAATGTTAGTAGCATATTGAACGTCGTTTGTGACGGAAACATCCGTAAAAACTTCTGTAACATAGCGTTGAGAATGAGCGTTAAAACTTAACAGCGTAGTTACAATTAGAAACAATTGAGTGATTTTAAAAATCTTCATAGAATTCATAGTTTGGTATAAAAGTATTGAAAAGAAGAAAGTCAATAAATGACATTCCTCATAAGCACTAATCTTTCTTATTATTGCTTATCTGATAGTGTTGTTTGAATAGACTTTCGAAACGGGTAACATAGATCATTGATATTGAGAGGTGTCATTATTATTTTGGTCAAAACAAAAATCATGAAGATTCCGTTTATTGTCCTAAGTATATTGATACTCATTTCATTCTCAGGGAATTCGCAAGACATTCGTTACGAGCATAATAATTCAGCCGTCCAAAAAGTTGTTGTGTCCCAGTTTGCAACGATACTTGAAGATACAATTAAGCAGCCAGTTATAATTCAAAAAATCCCAAAGGGAAAACCGACGCTGCCTGAACCAGAAAAACTTCCTATTCCACCTTCGGAGAAAATTAAGTTAGAAAATAAGAGCTTAATTCAACCACCTGTAACTGCAACCAACCAGTCACCTGCTCCAACTGCTAGTTTTCAAGCGCTAGGTGATAATAATGCGCAAGTCCCGCCTGACACACACGGTGCGGCAAGCGCAAATTACTTAATGACAACGCTTAATACTGAGATATTAATTCAAAATAAAATGGGTAATGTTGTTTCTACCCAATCGCTTTCTAGCTTCTGGTCAAATTTCAGTTTCTCTACTATTTTTGATCCGCGTATTCATTACGATTCGTATTCAAATCGATGGATTTTTGTCGTTTGTATAGATAAAAATTCTGCAAATTCCGCAATTCTAGTTGCAGTTTCGTCTACGTCAAACCCCACTGGCACATGGACTCAATGGAAAATTGATGCCGATGCAAATAATTTGAATTGGGTAGATTACCCGACAGTTGGATTTAACAATCGATGGATCGTAATTTCAACTAATATGTTTTCGAACTCAACAAATTCTTGGGCAGGGCCGCAAATTTTAGTTTTAGATAAACTCAACTATTACGCTAGTGGCGCTGGTAATTATTCATCTCTTTACCCAGGTACAGGTATTGGGAATACACTTGCACCTGCAGTTATGTATGACAATAGTCTTTCAAATATGTTCCTTATCCAAAACTATAATGGTAATTCCGGAGGTCTTGGGTACCTCGGTTTGTCAAAAATTACTGGACCAACAAACACACCTTCACTTAGTTTGCAGTATTCATACCCGTCCACATCGAGTACATGGAATTGGTCACCAGGATCGGCTGACTTCGCTCCGCAATTAGGATCTATTCAGAAAATCCAGAATAATGATGCTAAAATGCAAAATGTTGTTTACCGAAACGGTAGCCTATGGTGTACGCATCACGTATTTCTCCCTGCTACTAGCCCCACACATACTGCGGTACAATGGTGGGAAATAGATACGGTTGGGAATATTTCTCAACGAGCAAGGATCGAAGATGGCACAGGTGCTAATTATTACGCCTTTCCCTCAATGGCTGTTAATGTGAATAGTGATGTGCTTATTGGTTACAGCAGCTTTTCCGCATCACAATATGCTAGTAGTGAATACGCCTATCGTTCAGTTAATGATGCCTTAAATACGATGCAAACTCCAGTACAATACAAATCAGGACTAGCTTCATATTACAAAACGCAATCGGGAACAACGAATAGATGGGGGGATTACTCTGCCACTGTAGTTGATCCAGTGAATGACATTGACTTTTGGACCATTCAAGAATATGCATCTCAACCTATATCAAATATTGATCGCTGGGGAACATTTTGGGCCAATGTACAATGTCCAGTGCCAGCAGCACCAACACAAGTCACGTGGGCTTCTCCACATTGTGAAGGCGCAACAATAGCATATACTGCTTCCAATGTAGCCTCGGCAACTAGTTATACTTGGATAATTCAGAATAGTCCACCGGGCTGGTCTGGTGGAACTAGCTCAACAAATACTGCAAACTTTACTGCTGGCTATTTCCCTGCCTACATTGATGTAACTGCTAACAATAGTTGTGGGTCAAGCACAGCTTATGGATTTTGGAGTAACCCGGTTCCATTACCCCTATCTACTTTTACAGCATTTCCATTGACAACTACGATTGGAGCTCCAATAACCATAACAGCGGACGAGACTAATTCAGGGGTAAGTTATTCTTGGAATTTTGATAGTGGCAATGCTGTTCCCGGAGTTGGTTTGGGACCACACAGCGTCAATTGGTCAACTTCAGGTCAAAAGAATGTTTCATTGATGACTTCTTGGAATGGATGCAGTGCTCTCCAAACAACGCAAACGATCACCGTTAATCCTTGGGTGGGATTAAGTGAGGAGCAAGGTTTCAGAATTCAAGTATTTCCTAATCCATTCTCAGAATCATTAAGGATAGTTTATTCAGAAGAATTAAGTAGTCTCACCCTCTATGATCTAATGGGGAAAGAGTTGCTTTATAAAGAGCAATTAATATCTCCAGTGGATATCGACACGCGACTCTTAGCAAAAGGCTCTTACTTATTAGAACTGAAAGGTAATGGTATTGCTACCATAGTACGCATTATGAAGGAGTAATAATTGCGAGATGGATGGATTCCATTTATTGTATTGGAATATATCATTAACATCCTTTTATTGAATATTATGGTGTTTTGAATGAATATCTATGCACTTCTATCGAATATTATTAAAATTCAGAACAATTATAGGTGGACTTGTTAAGTTATGAACACATCTCTATTTTATTAAGTATGCATAGTACTATTCTTAAATAGAATCAGTTATATTGAGTACAACAAACAACTAAACAACATTAAACCTCTAAAACCTTAAAACATGAAAAAAGTAGTTTCTATCGCATTTCTCGGATTAATATTAACGGCAGTTCTAGCTTCATGTGGTTCGGCTCAACATGGTCATTGTGACGCATACGGTGACGCATCGATCAATACACCAACTGAACTTCCTGATATTTCCGAGTAAAGTATTTCTATTCTCTCCATTAAGCCTTTCATTTAGATAGGCTTTTTTTTTGCCTTACCCACTGAAAGATGAATGATTAGAACAATTCATTAGCGAATAAAGATTCAAGATTCGTTTGTTTTTGAATAGCTCAATTTCTGTCCTGAAATGTAACCTTCCCAAGCCGTAAATTTAGCTCCAACCTTAATGTCTACTATTGTATGTCCTCCCGTAATGGTGCTATCTAACCAGTCTTTGTATATAATTGTTAGTTGCATTGAGAACTGAAGGATTAGTTTATTTCGTTCTTTTTTAATGAATATAAGAAATGCAATTAAAACCAAGAAGACTATAAACAAGAGGGCATGATTAGAATTTAAACTATCTTTATCATTAGAAATTCGATCTATGAAAATGAAGTTCATATTGGTGGTAATTGGCGTTGTAGCTTTAAGCTGTTCATCTATCGCACAGGAAGGAACGTATATTAAAAGCGTTAGAGACTATGTGGTTTTAGAGCTTGATGGCAATAATAAGTGGCAGATAGAGGACGGTATGAGAAAACCGATACATAAGTCATTCGAATTGATCAAATCTTCATCAATAACTTCTATCTCGAAAGCGAAAAAGCTTGGGAAAAAATTACTTTCTCTTAGTGATGACGTTATTGAACATTGTAAAATGAAAAGCAAAGGGCATTATGTATTTCACTCTTGGTTAGTTGTTTACTTGGACTTACTTGAAGAGTTAAGATATATTGAATTTAAGGAGGATATCAACTATGTAATGACGGATGTAAATTTGATGATTAAGGAATTTGAAGCCTATTTTGAATAATTCCAAGCTATCAAATTAGCTTTATTAAACTACACTCTCATAAACCCAACACCCAAACTCCCTAGAAAATTTAGCATGCTGATGTAACACTCTTCGTTTTCTCCCCTCTTTGAAGTGTGCTTTAAACTCCACTAAACCCTCTCGATCATCCTTTCCTCCTTTAGAAGTGCGGATAATTTCCAAACCTAACCATTCAACAGATCGTGCCCAATCTATCAACTCTTGCTTATTTATATTGACTTTAGTTCTTGAATGATGACTTTTCATGAGGTAATCCCCCATGCCTTTTACAAAAGCCGTATAACGCGATCTCATTAGGTCTTCCGCGGTTTCAGCGAACACCAAGTTCTGATGTGGTCTTGCACAGCAATCAGCATAAAGCTTATCTCGACCACATGGACATTTATCGTTTACTACCATACTATATCATTCTAGAACGTTAAGCGTTATTCAAAATTAACACTGATCGTTTAGTTAACATTTTACTATATGAATTTATTTTATGATGACCTGGCATCCAGCCAAGTAGAAATCGAGTGAAATCGGTCCAAGCTATTGGAAACAATTCTCTCCATTCTACTTCTAACGCTTCTAGATCAACGTTTAATCCTTTTTCTAACACAGACTTTTCAAAGGAAATAAAATAATGATTTAGAATTTCACCCTCCCAATCAAAGCATTCATCTTCATCGAGACAACTCCCCATTAGGTAGGCCAAATCTTTCATTCCACAACCTCTTCCAACGTACTGAAAGTCAACAGCAGCAACCCGTTTACTATCCTTTGAAAAACAAAAATTAGCCACTTTAGCATCTCCATGAACAAAGGTTTGAAACTTGCAGGCCTGTAATCGATTCTCAATATCCTTAGCAATGCTTTTAACCTCCCAGTCTATCATTGCTTCATATTCGTCACGACGAGTATCTAAATGCCAATAAGTACCTTTCGGCCAAATATGTTCGGGCTCATGAAATAGAAATGTTGCATGAAAATTTGCAAGCCATTCTACACAAGTAAACAATTCATATTTAGTTAATTGGGATTTTAAAAGCGGGTACCCAGAATATTTTAAGTCTTCTAGAAGAAGAAGTAAACCATCGTTTTCAATTGTACAAGAATAAAACTTTGGGACTCTGCAAAAATCATCACATTTCGCACTATAGTGTTTGTACCATGCCTGCTCAACTTGATAAGACTTATGTTTTCTAGTGTGCGAAACTTTCGTGTTCCATCCTCTTGGGTGATTTTTTACTGAACCAAATTTCACACACTTAGCGATTACACTTTCTGCATCAGCGCCTTCCAATGATAATCTTACAATTTCACCGTATCCACTCCACAACTCCTGTAAATACTCGATTTTAGGAATAGACTTCGCATTAAGAGCCTTAATAACTGAATCAATATAATGAGGTGTCATCTTACAAAATAGGAAATATCACCTCTGTTTTTAGGTCGTTTTCAGAAGTATCTTTTGGGCTATTCATATAAACCTCCATCGGGTGAACCCTCTTGTTCAATTTAAACTTTTTAGCACGTTGTCGACTATATAAGGCTGACCACGGATTCCCTGCATGACGATAAGGTCCATTATGTACTACAGAAAAGCACTTAGATGAAGGAATTGTTCCTGTAATCATTCCTTCAAGCAATTCATTTGGGGGTGTTGAAATAGGTACTCCAGCAGTATAGCTTACCTTGTTTTTTATAGGATCCCATTCGTGGTAAATGGAAAAAGCGTTTCCAGAAATCTTATCCGAGTTCTCCACTTTCATAAATGGCATCAGTTTTTCAAAATCTACTCTCATTCTATCACCCATTTGATCCAAAGGACATTCCGTTTTGAAGCCAACATAATTATAGCCTTCAATTGATCCATATCCTTTTATATCAAGCTTTGAGTGAACTTTCCCATCTTCTACGTAATCTTTCAATAAATTCAAACCGCGATCATAATCCATTCCAACATAAGCTATCATCATCTTTTTCATCCAAAATAAAAAGAAGGGTAACTTGCTATTCATTGTCCAGTGAACACGAGTGCCCTCCCCTTCTTCCTTTAATAAGAATGCGACATCAGCAACTGACTTCCATGGCTTTAAAAAAGTAAGGTTATACTCAATTGACTTATTCTTCTCTTCTTTGAGGACGGTCATATTGCCACTACCTGTGATATCACCTAGCCATTCATAATACTTCCCATCTTTAGCTATAGTCACCTTAACCTCCTCTTCAAGGATGAGCCAAGGAGACCATGATTTCCAATGTTCAAAATCATTAAGCTTAGAATAAACTTCTGCTGGTTTCTTGTTGATGAAAATTGATTTATCTATATGTATTTTCGGCATTGCTCTAGTTTTGTTTTGAATAAAAATACAAAATTGAATTAGCCTAGTAATAAGTTGCTATCAACTACATGCGTGTGCTTTTTTTAGGCATTTAAGCTGCTTCCATAACAGTCATGCTGACGGCTGTATTGAGTGATGAAGCAAACTGTTTTTTTTTTCGAAAAGAAAGATTACTAGCCACTAACAAATATCATCATCCGACAGCTTCCAGAATTCATGTAATCATTGTAGATTAACGGTCTTAACAAATCATTAACAATTAAAAGCGAAGTAATGGCACGGTGATTGAAAAGTCACGCTCAAATAATGAACTAATATTAAAATGATGAAAAAACTTTTACTACCCGTTTGTCTATTAGCAGTTTCTAGCGTAAGTATCGCACAAAAAGACAGATCAAAAAATGTAGAAACAAAGTATTTAAACTTACCCGCTTATGATATCTCAAAAACCGACCCCGCTTCACTTAAGCTTGAATTCGCAATGGATGAAACGACCTTCGGAACAGAGAAGTTAAAGGATACAAAAGCTACTTGTGTCCCTAAAGGAGGAAGTATAAAAGATGCGGTCGAGGTGACTACATATTACTATGAAGTGCCTTACAAAGAACCAAATTCGTTTATTGTCGCATATGACAATACTGGCAATGTAATTTACTCCGAAAAAGTAACGAGTGAATCTAACGCAACTGCCAAGTATGGGTATCAAAAATGTGAATATTGGGTCTCCGATAAATTAAAAAAGGACTGGGCAGGTAATGGCTCGAGTTTCAAATCCTCAGAACTTTCTAAATTCGAAAACAAAAGCTTTGATCAAGCCGTAGAATTGGCTAAATCAAACATTTACCTCTCTTATTTTCCTGAAGAATTTGCTTTATACAGTGGGAAAGGGAAGATATATGATTATACAGAACTTGACAATGCTTTTGAAAAGGCTATGCTCGCCTACAATGGTATAGCTGAAAATGGCCTCAATTCTGGTGATTTTGCTCGTCTGAAAGAATGCATCGTTGTCTGGGAAAAGGAACTTGAAAATCTAGATGTTGAAGACAAGAAGGCTAGAATAACGAAAGACATAGGAAAAGGGCTTCATGAGAACTGTTCACGTGCGTACATGATAATGTATGACTTTGACAATGCGGGTAAACACGGAAAAGCGTTTCTTAAGTTGTTTGGCAACTTCTCAAATAACAGAAGTAATGCATTGAAAAACAGCTTAATTAGGATGGAACTTCAAAAGATCTCTGCGGAAAAGAATTTAGCGATCATGAAGGACATTGATGGCTTGAACAAATTGGCACAAACTTCAGCAGGAGTCTCTGTAAAAGTTGAACGCCTTTCGAGTTCAGAATTTGAGCGTCTTGTAGCTGATGATCTGAAATTTAAGATGGGACAGCATTCAGAAGTGTCTGAATCCAGAAAGGAAGAAGAAGCCGAGGCTATCGCTAGTGGTGAATTGAATCCTTATCAGAAATTTGTCACCGTGAGCTCGATGGGCACAGTCCTTGCGATGACAATGCCACCTTCAGCATTTTCGGGAATTCCAGAACTAAAAGAACTGCCAGCGGAGATTTGTGCTATTGAAGGTGTTAATCAGCTACTATTAATGAACAACTCTGTAGAGACGATCTCTTCGGATATTGGGAAAATGTCTGAACTCACAAAGTTGGATCTTACAGGTAACAACATTAAGACGCTGCCTGCTGAAATCGGGCAACTTAAGAAGTTAAAAACCTTGCGTTTAGGTAAAAACCCAATAGAAAGCTTCCCCGAAGAAATAGCTAACTGCGAAAGCTTAAAATCAATAGTATTAAAAGGTTCTAATGTAAGTAATGAGGTCAAAGACCAACTCGCAAGATTGTTGCCTGATTGTAAAGTGAAGTACTAAAATGATTCGAACCTTATTCATAGTCTTTAGCTCTATTTTATTTGTTGGGTGTGTGAAGAAATCGAAGACACCTGCACAAATGATTGAAGGTAAGTGGCGTATTACTTCCCAAGTACTATTGGCTTCGGTTACACCTGGGGATGGTTCTTATCTAGAGTTTAATGGTTGTTCGACGAATTGTACCGGTAGCGACTTTAAAGCTAGTGACGGGACGCTTGGAAGTTTTCAGTATATATTAGATGAAAGTGGTTCCCAATTAATCATAATAGACAATTCAACTGCTGGAGGAAGTTATAATGGTACTTGGGACGTTTTAGAACTTAATGACGATATATTTAGGATGACAACTTCCACGTCTTTTGGAAATCTAAAAATCGAAATGAATAAGGAATAGACCTCCAATAAGCTTAATAAAAACTGAGGATAGCACATTTGTGTTATCCTCTTTTTGTTCCACAACTCAAAATAGATATCTTTAGATTTTGAGATTGAATAAGATACAAAGACAGTACGAAGGTTGGCGAGCAACCCCTCTTCTTTGGGAGGGTAAAGATTCAAAAAATCTCGTCTCCATGGCAATACAAGCGCATTCTACATCAAGATTTGACGTTTCTGTGCCAAGTGGGATGAGGCTTGGAATGCTTGTTGAACGTTTCGTTTTTCATGAAATCAGCCAAACAACTAACTTGGCGATTCTTGGAGCAAATATTCAGATTAACCGTAATGGTATTACACTAGGTGAAATTGATTGTATCTTAAAAACTCCCAATGAAATAATCCATCTAGAGATTGTCTATAAATTTTATCTATACGATCCCAATAAAGGAGTAAAGGAGATAGAACACTGGATAGGTCCCAATAGAAAAGACAGCCTAGAAGAGAAGCTTATTAAACTAAAAACAAGGCAATTACCACTTCTCCACCGACCAGAAACAAGTTTAACACTGGAAAAACTAAACATTCCATCAGATCACGCTATTCAAAGGGTTCACTTCAAAGCTCAATTGTTTACACCTATTAGTTTAGAAAAAGAACAGTTCGAAAATGTAAATAACGCCTGTATTAGTGGTTGCTATTTGAAATTAGAACAATTGATAATATTTAAAGAATGTAAGTTTTTTGTTCCAGAAAAAGCAGATTGGCTTTGTGATCCTTTCGCTCAATTGAATTGGTTAAACTATGATCAAATTCATTCTGAAATAACGCAATTGCACAGTCAAAAGCGATCTCCATTGTGTTGGGTGAAACATCCGAATGGAACATTCGAAAAACTATTCGTTGTTTGGTGGTGAGTTTTCTATGAAGTACATATTGTTTAATCGGTCATGGAGTATAATTTCCTCAAAGGTTACTGACAATGGAATCATATGAATTATTAACCACTTACTCAGTTTACCATAGAATCGATTATTTTTGAGAAATAAAATCTATCAATGTACATCCGTCCAATTCAAAAAAGTGATAACCCGAAGATTGCTAAAGTTATTCGTGATGTAATGGTTGAGCATGATATTGATAAGCCGGGGAGTGTTTTTACTGATCCTACAACTGATCGCTTATTTGAATTATTCATGAAGCCAAATTCGGCTTACTGGATTGTTGAATTACATGGAGAAATTGTTGGTGGCTGCGGTATATACCCGACGACAGGATTACCCGAGGGCTGTGTTGAATTAGTAAAGTTATATCTGCTAAAGAGTACTCGCGGAATTGGTTTAGGCAAAAAGCTTATGCAGAAATGTATAAAACAAGCAGGTGAACTAGGATTTACAAAAGTCTATTTGGAATCGATGCCGGAGTTAAATAATGCTATCGGGCTATATGAATCTCTTGATTTTAAGTTATTGGATGCCCCACTTGGTGACACGGGGCACTATGCGTGTGACGTTTGGATGATTCACGAAATCAACTGAGTGCTATCGTAGGTGAGATATAACCCCATCAGGAAACAGCGCGTAAACACCTGTTCTCACATTAGCGGTCTTTAGCGCCTCATTTGTCCAAATATTGCACGTTCTAAAAAGATGATACGAATTGTTTGCTTCGTAAAAGTTGTCATATTCGGAGTAACCTGAATCTGGTATTAATTCAATCTTCTCCCCTTCTAACTTAAAGCTTTTCTTTACGTAGTCAATCAATGCTTGATAGTCCTTTTTACTTAGAAATACCTGTAAATGATTATCATCTATTGAGGGCTGCTCCTTATATTCCACATGCATAGCCGTTGGGCTGGGTAAAAATGCGGCATTCAAAGCGGTAGACACTTTCAATTCGGCCCAAGTTGGCGTGTCAAGAAAAAAGCCCTTATCTCCCCAGCCTATTGCTACATACTCAAAATTAGATTCTTTAGAAAAGGCATTTGCGGGAATAAAGTCGAGCCAATTGACCAAGCTCGTTTCAACTGGAAGACAAACGTCAGTGTGTACGCCATTAGACTGAACATAAATACAAACATCTCCATCACTTTTTAATTCTCCAACAGGAATAACGGCTCCGTATATGGAAATTGTCAAGTACAAGAAAAGAAAAGCTACGAATCCCTCTAAAAACATCCCTGTTCCTCGTAAAACTTTAAACCACCATTTTCGTTTTTTCATTTGCTCTGAGTCATTCTAATGTCTAAATATACAAACTACGCACTAGAATAAGCATCAGTCAATCAGAGTGTAACAAATTGGTGGCTATGTATTATAGAAGTATAATTAATTATTGCTTAATGAAACTCAATTCTAATTTCATACTTCCCAATAGGATTTCATGGCTATTTGATAACCTTTTAACTCATTTACTTTATTGGGGACGTTTGTTTTATAAAAGCACTAACGGGACAATTATCAGACTTCTTCGACTCACTTGTTTGGGGCTTCTGTTCAATTTTTAGTTCTTACAAGAATTAATCGTTGAACACACTGTTTGTTGTAGTCTTCTTTACTTTCTAGAAGAGCCCTTTGTCGGAGGGTCTGATTTTTGCTTGTTGAATGATACTAATATAACTCTTCCTCCCTCCTAGATTTAAGAAAGTACTTGTAGTACAGGATTGCCCAATAAAGAATGAAGGCACTTCCGAAAAGTACAAAAACACCCCAAGCGGGATCATCTTCTTTATGCCAAAGAATCATTACATCGTCATTTACTTTCTTATTTTTCCGCACAGACATAGGGACATCTCCAGGTAATTCATCCATTTCAGAAACTTCAACTACCATTTCATGAATTTCCTGCATGTCCAATCGAGATTCTTGGTACTCTTCAAACAGAATTCGAATAGAATCATTGTAAGATTCAGGCATTAAGTACAAAAAATTAATTTTGTCTTCTTGATTTTCATTGAGCGACCTTAATGGAATTAACAATGATAAATCTCTAGATTTTGCCCTGTCATACAGGCCTCTCACACGGTTTTTAATATCAACATTAAAACTATTGATTTTCACCAAGTCACCGTCTTTAAATCGCTCTTTAATTTCTGATAATGAAATAGCCTCCATTTCTTCGTACACTTGATGTGTTTTGTAACCATCATTACCAGCGAAAAGCATGAAAAAACCAAGTGTCAAAATGAATATGGTTTTCCCCCAGCCTATTGACCTTATTATTGATTTCTTCGTTTCCATTTCAATCCCTTGATAATGAGGTTATTCTCGCAGTCACCTTCTCATATTTTTCGTCCTCGTCAAGTTTTAAATAAATTTGCTGTAGTGACTTCAGCGTGATCAAATTGTCAGGCTTTAATGCGCTAGCTTTTTCTAAATGCGGGAGAGCTTTGACGATCAACTCTTCAGTTTTCGACTTCATTTCTAAATATTTATCCGGATTTTTCTCTTCGACCATTTCATTGTTCGCATCTGCAGCTAGATTAAAGTACAGTGCCCCAAGATTATAAGAAGCATCAAAATAGTTTGGATTTAACTCTAATGCCTTAAAGTATTTCTCTTCAGCTTTATCAGTATTATTAAGCCCATCGTATACTGTGCCCTGTGTGAAATATAGAACGTAATTTTTTGGTTCCGCCTCAATTGCTTTATCTAGCATATTTAAAACTCTTTCCAATTCTCCTTCTTTTAACCCATTGTTTATATCGGTAATCAACAAGTTTTGATCTGTAGGGTATTTTATACGACATTCCTCCAAACGTTTCGTCATCATTTCATAGTTTCCTAACTTTCTGTGCAGATATACACTAAAAGAACAACAACTTGCTCCATTATACCCCAAGGCTTCGCACTTATCATACCAACGAATTGCCTCAACGTCCATTCCCAAACGTTCAGCAGCCAGACCGCTATTGTACATCGCTAAGGTGTCAGTTGTGCCTAAAAAATCGGCAATTGTATTTGTCATAACGAAAACTGAATAAGATTCCGAAAATTTCTTTTGATTAAAAAACTCTACTCCTTGATTCAAATATAGATTCTGGCTAACCGTCCACTGCTTTCTAATATCTTCTTCATACATGTGTTTGCTATCAAGATCGATGGCCTTCTTATAATAACTAAGGACTTCTTCCAATTTGTCTTGAGAATTCAAACCTCCAAATCTCTCCTTGTAATAGCCAACATAAATATCCCCCTTAAATTTCCAAGTTTTGGCGTTTTCTGAAGTTGAAGAGTGTTCAGACGCCTTGTCAATAGACTCTTTAGCTTTATCGAATTGCTTGTCTATTAAGTAGTTATGCGCTGTGACCAGCTTGCTAGGCTGACTAAAACCTGAAAGTCCCAAACAGAGAGAGAAAAGTGCGAAAGCGTATTTCATTTGATTGAATTTATATCTAAAATTGAAATTACAAAAATAATAGAGACAACTTTTGACACCTATAAAAATTAAGGCGACCAAATTGGCCGCCTTAATTTTTATATTATCATGTGTTTTCTATTTATTTACAGCATCAGATAATTTATCCAAAATTGGTTTCAGTTCTGATGCCTTCTCTTTAGTAAGATTACCATCCTTTAAATGATCTCCGAAATTACCTAAACTGTAACTCCCAACAATAATCGCCCCGCGAAATGGCATGATCGCAACAAGGTGTTCTAATGCACTCATCCCGCCTCTTGGACCAGGTGATGTGCTCATAAAAACAGTTGGTTTCTCTTGAAATGCTTTTTGATCCATTCTTGATAACCAGTCGATTGTGTTCTTTAACACAGCTGGCATTGACCCGTTATGCTCAGGTGTAGAAACCAAAAATCCATCTGCTCCACTCATTTTTTCTTTCAATGATTTCATTGTTCCAGGGAATCCTTCACTCATTTCGAGATCAATCCCATATACGGGTGCAGGATAATTTCTGAGATTTAATATTTCAACTTCTACCCCATCTAACAAGCCAGAAGTGGCTTCTATAAGTTGTTGGTTAATTGACTGACTGCTATTACTTCCGGAAAATGCTATAATCTTTTTCATATTTTGCTTTTTTATATCTAGACAACAAATATATAATATTAATGGTAATATATACCTTGGTAATTATATTGCTTCTAATCTTCCTCTAGAATTTCTTGTACCCGACCAATTTGCCCATCCTCTAATCTAACCTTGATTCCATGTGGATGAAAAGAAGATTTTGTAAGAATATCCTTCACAACTCCTTCTGTTAATTCACCAGTTCTTTGATCCTTTTTAAGTACAATAGCCACAAAAAATCCTCGATGAATATTCTTTCTTTCTTGTCCCTCCATAGTTTTAAGCAAAAAAAAGTCCTTCCATTAAAAGAGAAGGACTTTGTAAATATTATTATTAAGAATTATGCTTCTTCAGAATGAGATTTACATTCTTCCTTGCACTCTTCTGTGCATGCATGCTCGTCTTTAGAATCACATTCTTTCTCACATTTCTCCTCGCATTCACTACTACAAGCTTCCTTGTCATCACATTCTTTCTCGCACTTCTTCTCACATTCACTATTGCAAGCTTCCTTGTCATCACATTCTTTGTCACATTTTTCTGAACATTCAGTATTTTCTACTTCATCTCCAGTAGTTTCTACTTCAGCAGAACACGCTAATAAAGTCAATGACAGAACAGCGGGAGCAATAAATCGAATAATTTTCATCGTATTATATTTGGTTAATAGTTTAGCTAAAATTACGTAAATATGCCTTAAACTCTACAAATTGGACACTAAAAAATATTTACAGCGTTATACTTTTATCTTCGAGATTCGTTTGTGAATTTCATTTACTTCCATTATTGCAGCAGAGCCATACCAAGGATGTAATTCCATCACTAGTCGACCAGCCTTAATTGCAGGATCTGTTTTTGTTAACTTTTCAGCCTCCTCAATACTTCCTACTTTGAAAATATAAATACCTTTTAAATCTCCATCATCTAAGAAGGGTCCAGCAAGCACTAACGCCCCTTCTTCTGCCAGTCTTCCAATATTATTCATGTGTCCTTTTTGTAATTCAGTCGCCTCTTCCTCTGATTGATCCCGATTAGGTCCTGCTTTTAAAAAAGCCATGACATATTGGTGCATGCCATACTTATCTGCTTCAAGTTTTTCAGCATACAAGGAGTCATATGTACTTCCATTTGTTATAATAGTTGCTGCATCCAAATCAGAAAAACATTCAGACTTATCTTTCTGCTTACATGAAGCCATCAATATTACAAGAATGAGAAACTTATACATGGAATAATAAAGATTAAACTACTTTAGATATTTGTCAACCAAAAACTATTTAATAGGTCAGTTAGCTTACGCGCAGTATTATTAAAATACCGTTTGGTTCTATATCCACTGACCCATATCAAACCATTGATGGCATTAGTCAAGAATATTTCATCAGCAGCCAATAGGTTCTGTGGAAGGATATTACATTCATAAACCTTTATCCCATTTGCTATTGCAAGGTTAATCACCTGCATACGCATAGTTCCTGCCATACATCCCTCATCAAGGCCTGGAGTGTATAATACCCCATTACTTACTACAAATAAATTAGCAGAGGTTCCTTCTAGAATACCGCCCGAATCATTACTGATAAGATAATCGTCCACCCCATTCTCTTTAGCAGTTATTGCAGCGATGATATAAATCAAGCCGTTTTTGGTTTTGAAATTTGACAAACTTGTTTTCGGCTTCTTTAAATCCATAAAAAGGTCAATTTCTTTCCCTTTCGAATTTAATTCGAACTTATTATTTTCGAGTGGATATACTTCGATAAAAAACTCTACCTCGTTTGATTCAGGTGCGTATGCTCCTCCACTAGCTCTATCTAGGGAAAGTCTACATTTACCTCCGCTAACGATTCCCGATTTAGTAAGAAGTTCATCGATCTTTTCTTTGAAAAAATCTACCGTATAAAAGCTAGGAGGCCTCATTTTTAAACGCGTGGCCCCTTCAAGCATTCGTTTAATATGATTCTCGAGATTTACTGGGGAACCATTAATTACACGAATAGACTCAAAAACACCATCTCCATAAAGATATGCACGATTTCCAGTCTGAATCGTTGGCCCCGAGTTCTCGAGAATTTCACCGTTGCTATTTACGTATTGCGTCAAACCTTAAAAGATATATTCTATAAATTCTTTTCCCTTATCAATATTAATAATTAATACGTACATAATGCCAAAAAGCGCTCCTCCAATGTGAGCATCATGAGAAATTCCTGTTCCGC